>OGPT01000298.1_pt1 | contig 53895 bp, 46 predicted proteins | sample 1552951 | NCBI WGS metagenome assembly OGPT01 (sample SAMEA2580224, study PRJEB22360) | human gut metagenome | biome: human gut; feature: human-associated habitat; material: faeces | place: Denmark | collected 2008/2010
TTCGCCGATGGGAGGGGAGGCCCGGGTCCGGGCGTCCCCCCGCCACAACGGGAGCCGCACCGGTGCCGGTGCCGCCGCCCATACCGGCGGTGATGAAGACCATCTGCGAGCCCTTGAGGGCATTTGCGATCTCATCCTTGCTCTCCTCGGCCGCACGCTGGCCGATCTCCGGGTCTGCACCTGCGCCGCGGCCCTTGGTGAGCTTGGAGCCCAGCTGCACCTTGGTGGCAGCATGGTTCTTGGCCAGCGCCTGCTGGTCGGTGTTCATTGCGATGAATTCGACGCCCTGCAGACCGTCGCTCACCATGCGGTTGACTGCGTTGCCGCCGCCGCCGCCTACGCCGATGACTTTGATCGTCGTAACGTTTTCGTCCATTTCTTCGTCGAGCATGAGTGCCATAACTTTTGTCCTCCATTGCGGATGTTATCGTAGACCTGAGCATTTCGCACAGAATTATATCAAACCTACATTTATATAACTGTATCGTACCATCTTTTTGTTCCGATTGCAAGATGATTTTGCTTTTTTGAAGAGGTTTTTTTCGCAGATGGTTTTCGAGAGCGCTCTTCACGGCGAATTTGTGCCCCCAAAGACGCCAAAATCTCCGTAAAAGCGGCATACCCCCGGTCAATATGTTCCTCTGAAGGAAACCATCCGCGGCTTCAAAGAAATCCTCGAAGGCAAGCATGATGACCTGCCGGAAGGCGCTTTCTACATGGTTGGTACCATTGATGACGCTGTTGCCAAGGCTGCAACTATGAAGGATTAATAGATGGCTACTCCGTTTTCTTTTGAAATTGTCACGCCGGATAAGATGCTGTTCACTTCTGAAGAAGTAACTTATGTGGGTTTCCGTGCTTTGTCCGGTAATCTGGGCCTCAAAGCTAGACATATGCCTATCATTGCGACCATGGATATTGCGCCGATGAAGCTGGAGTTCACCGACGGCAGCGTTAAAGAATTTGCTGTTTGCGGCGGCTTTCTGGAAATGAAAGACAATAAATGCACCGTTCTGGCAACTATTGCAGAAGCTGATGCAGATATTGATACCGCTCGTGCAACCGCAGCTAAAGAACGTGCAGAGCAACGTCTTGCTTCCAAGAGCGAAGACATTGACACTGTTCGTGCTGAAAACGCGCTGAAGAGAGCTGTTGCCCGCTTGCGTACTACTCACAAGCTGTAATAAGCATTGCGACAATGCCAAAAAAATTACCCCCGTCCGTTAGGACGGGGGTTTTTGTTTGCGTTGAATGCAATTTGTAAGCATAGTTTTTTTCGCTGCTTATGATAAAATTTGTCAGCAGTATCTGGAAAACCGTCACAGCGTCACCAAGCGTCACGCAGTTTGGGCTTCCAGCTTCTTCAAGGTAATATCAGAGCCTTTATTGGAACGCTTGTTATGATAGTAAATGCCATAGTCATTATAAAGCTTGTCAATATTAACATTAAGCTTGCGCGTAAGAATGTGCGACTTCAATTCCTCGGGGCTTATATGAAGGTCCTGCAGCATCTGCGTTGCGCTGCCGTGCCAAATTTTATTCTCGTCACTGACTAAAGCTGCAACCTTTTCCAGCAGCATATCTTTCGGCTCCTCCCATAATTGCTGGCAGGAGCGGATAATTTTCCAGGTACAGTTTTCAGGCATAAATTCTATAATGATTTCCTGATCCGGCAGCTCGCGTCCGACAATGTTTAATTGAGCACGCTTGTCAGTACGTTTTTCCTTTTGCAGGATCATCGCTCCGTCAGCGGCACCCAAGAGACCGGTTGTGCCGGAAATCTTATCAAATTTATCCTCTGCCTCCATTTTTCTGGTATGATGAACGACAACGATGCAAATATTGTAGCGCGCTGCTATTTCCTTAAGAATGTTGATGATGTAGTAATCAGAAGCATAACTGTAGGAGGAACTGGTAAATTCGCGAATCTTTTGCAGTGTATCAATAATTACCAGCTTAGTAGCAGGATTGCTTTGCAAAAATTCCGTCAATTGTTCCTGCAGTCCTTTGTTTAAGCTGTCAGCCTGGGTAGCTAAATATAAATTGGCGTTGCCCTCTACGCCGAACATCCGTGAAAAGCGTTTTTGCAGACGTGCTAAATCATCCTCCAAGGAAAGGTAAAGTACGGAAGCAGGTGTTACCTTATGGTTAAAAAATTGCAAACCTGCGGCAATATGGTAAGCAAGCTGAGCCATAAGAAAGGATTTGCCTGTTTTTGGTGGTCCTGCCAAAATATAGACGCCGCTGTAGAGAAAATTGTCGATTAAGGCGGTGGCAGGCATGTAGGCGGTGTCGTACAGCTCGGGCAGGGTAACTGTTTGCAGGGAAGAGCTGGCCGCTGAGTGGTGACTGTTGGTGGGATAGAAGATTTTGTCTTTTAGCATGTTGATATACTCCTTTTGCTTAATTAATGTGATTGGTTCAATACTAAAATGCTTAGTAGCTAGATTAATCATACTAAACTATCAAGATAAAGTCAAGAGCAAAAGAGAAAATTACTAAACTTACTTGCTTATTTAGAGGAATGTGCTATACTATACTTAACAAACAAATTAAGGAAAAGGAGCTTGCCAGATGATAATAAGAAATAATATAGGTGAACGCATTGCTTTCTTTCGCCGTTTAAACAACTACACACAAAAGTATTTAGGTAAATTATTGGGGTTCAGTGATAAAACCTGTGATGTACGTGTTGCCCAATACGAATCAGGTGATAGGATACCTAAATATGATATGCTGGAAAAAATAGCAAGTTTGTTTAATATTAGCCCTGAGGCTTTAGATATACCGAATATTAACTATTGGGCAAGAAGAATGCACATCTTCTTTGCTATGGAGGATAAATACGGCTCAGAAATAAAAAAGATAGACGGTGAGTATTACCTGCGCATTGAAAAGACTTATCCCGATGAACCTTGTATAACCGGTGTCAGAAATGCTGTTTTACAGGAATGGGTTGACATGTATACCGCCTTGCAGGAAGGCAAAATCACCAAATCCGAATATGATTATTGGCGTTACAACTATCCGCAGAGGGGAAATTACAATTATATTACCTTTAGGCGTGATTATATAGAAGAGGTTGATTCCTATCCTGTGAAGTATAAGGCACTGCTTGATTTTAAGGAGGAGGTGCAGGAAGCTACTGCGGAAAATAAAGCCGTAGATGATAAGACTATCCAGGATTTAGAGGCACGTTATCAGGAAGCGGAAAGGCTTATCAGTCAGGAGCTGGCTGAGCTGCGTCAGGCGATTGATAATGCCAAGCGCAGCAAGTGACGCTTGGTGACGCTGTGACGGTATATTAAGGAGTAGGCAGAAAAATAAGGAGGAATATTTATATGCACAAACCACTGACTTGTGTTGAAATATGTGCAGGTGCAGGAGGACAAGCATTAGGTTTAGCATTAGCTGGATTTCATCATGTTGCACTTGTAGAATTTGAAAAAGATTATTGTGAAACTTTAAAAATGAATAGACCGGAATGGAATGTTATTTGTGAAGATATAAGAAATTTTGACGGTAAATTATATAAAGGTATTGATTTGCTGGCTGGAGGTGTTCCATGTCCCCCGTTTTCTGTAGCAGGAAAACAGTTAGGAAAAGAGGACGAAAGAGATTTATTTCCTGAAGCAATCAGGTTGATAAATGAAATGAAACCAAGAGCTGTTATGCTAGAAAACGTAAGAGGTTTTTTAGATTCTAGTTTTAATGAATATCGGGAATATATATTATCATCTATTGAAAATGAAGGATATAATGTTTATATACAATTATTAAACGCTTCTGATTATGGGGTTCCTCAACTTAGACCACGTGTTGTTATAGTTGGTATAAAAAAAGATGAACAAGGTATATTTGAGTATCCAAAAAGCAATAATAAGGAAACCCCAACAGTTGGAGAAATTTTATTTGATTTAATGTCTGCCAATAAATGGATTGGAGCAAAGAAATGGGCTAAAGAGGCAAACAAAATAGCACCAACTTTGGTTGGTGGTTCTAAAAAACATGGTGGACCAGATTTGGGACCTGTTCGTGCTAGAAATGCTTGGGCAGAATTGGGTGTAGATGGAAGAGGTGTTGCTAATGATGCTCCAGAAAAAGATTTCGATGGCATGCCAAGATTAACAAGCAGAATGATGGCTAGAATACAAGGATTTCCAGATACTTGGTTTTTCGGGAAGAAGAAGACAGCAGCTTGTCGTATGATAGGAAATGCTTTTCCACCGCCAGTTGCTATGGCTGTTGGAAAAAAAATAAAGGAGTGTTTAGAGCATGGAAGCATTGATTGAAAAAGCCAGATTTGATTTTCATAAGAGATTGTTTGAGACTAATACCTTAAATTTAAATAGTAAAGGAGTAGTGTCTAATGCTGATACTAGCAGTAATTCTTCTAAGAAAATAGCAAGAAAAGTCATAGACATTCTGGTCGAAGAACAAAAACATAAAATTAATGTATCTGAAAAAATAAATGGACAAACACTTGGGAAACAATTTGAAGTACTAACTATGGAATTTTTGAGTAATACATTTCCTCAATTACAAAATTTAAGGCCGGGAGCATGGCATATATTACAATTAGGAAATAATAATAGGCTTAAAACTAGTGATTTTGAGCAATACGAGCATTTGGCTTATTTAAGTGAATTAACAGCTGAAAATGCTAGACTAGCAGCTGCTTTAGGAAATGATTATTTAGTAGCGCCAGATGTTGTAATATATAAAGACTTATTGGAAGACGAATTCATCAATATAAAACAAGAAATAGTTAGTAATAATGTTTGCAAGATGACAGATGTTAGAAAATCTAATGGTGGTAAACCTGTTTTGCATGCAAGCGTATCAGCAAAATTTACGATGAGAAGTGATAGAGCTCAAAACAGCAGGACTGAAGCCTTAAATTTGATTAGAAATAGAAAAGGGCATTTACCTCATATAGTTGTAGTTACAGCAGAACCGTTGCCCAGTAGATTAGCTTCATTAGCATTAGGTACAGGAGATATTGACTGTATGTATCATTTTGCTTTGTATGAATTGATTAGAGCAGTCAAAGAAGTAGGAAGTGAAGATGCTAATGACTTATTGGATACTTTAGTTAAGGGAAAAAGGTTAAAAGACATTTCTGATCTTCCTTTAGATTTAGCTGTCTGATAGTCATAAAATAATTTTTCGTAGCTAACGCCGATTGTATACATTTCCCTAACTCTCCCCAAAAGCTGCTATTTGTGGTATGATTTACATAGTGTCGTTTGGCACTGCTTACTAAAGCTTGTACAAGGAGTGATAGATTATGACAACTGCAATGGAATTGCAAAAGAATTTAACATGGGAATTCCCCCATATCGCTAAAAAGAATACTGCGGCGAAGGATGCAGCTTTTGCTTACTGCGAAGGCTACAAGGAATTTTTGAATACAGCAAAAACAGAGCGCGAATTTACCGCCAAGGCTGTAGAAAAGCTGGCTGCTGCTGGCTATGCTCCCTTCGAGGAAGGCAAGGCATATAAACCCGGTGACAAGGTTTACTTTGTTAATCGCGGCAAATCTCTGGCTATGTCCACCTTCGGCACCGCACCGCTGGAGGCAGGCGTGCGCCTGAACGCTGCGCATATCGATTCTCCGCGCCTTGATTTAAAGCCGAACCCGGTATACGAAAATCATGAGATGGCATATTTTAAAACGCATTACTATGGCGGTATCCGCAAATATCAGTGGGTAACTGTGCCTCTGGCTATGCATGGCGTGATTATCAAAAAGAACGGTGAGCTGGTGAAGGTATGCGTGGGCGAAAATGCCGGTGACCCGGTATTCTGCGTAACCGATTTGCTGCCCCATCTGGGCGCTAAGCAGAACGAGCGCAAGCTGGGCGAAGGCATTAAGGGCGAGGAGCTGAATATTGTTATCGGCAGCCTGCCTTTTGTTGACGAAAGCGAAGAAGAGGACGTTAAGGACGCTGTGAAGCTGAATGCGCTGGCTCTGCTCAACGAAATGTATGGCATTACCGAGCATGACTTTATGCGTGCGGAAATTGAATTTGTGCCTGCAACCAAGGCGCAGGACGTGGGCCTGGACCGCAGCCTGATTGGTGCCTATGGCCAGGACGATAAGGTTTGTGCTTATACCGCACTGACTGCGGAAATTGATACCAAAGCACCGTACTACACCACTGTTACGGTTTTGGCAGATAAAGAGGAAATCGGTTCCTACGGCAACACCGGTCTGAATTCTGATTTCGTGCTGCACTATCTGGAGGATCTGGCAGCAACTCAGGGTGCCAACATCCGCAAGCTGCTGCGCAATACTACTGCACTTTCCTCCGATGTCAACGGTGCCTATGACCCGAGCTTTGCTTCCGTATACGAAGAGCGCAACAGCTGCTTTGTCAACAAAGGACCTGTGCTGACCAAATATACCGGTGCGCGCGGCAAATCCGGCTCCAACGATGCCAGTGCCGAAACTATGGCTAAGGTTATCAGCATTATGGATGAGGCTGATGTTTTCTGGCAGATTGGCGAGCTGGGCGCTGTAGACGAAGGCGGCGGCGGTACCGTTGCTTTGTATGTTGCAGCTATGGATATGGATGTAGTTGACCTTGGTGTACCTATTCTGTGCATGCATTCTCCGTTCGAGCTGAGCTCTAAGCTGGATGTTTATTACACCTATAAAGCATTCGCTGCTTTCCTGGAGAGCAGCAAATGAATACCCTTAATGAGCTTTCGCAGGCAGAGAAAAAGCAGCGTATTTTAGTTTTATGTAATGAGAACGAAATTGCCGGCTTGCAGGCACAGGGGCTGCCTGTGAGCTGTGAGGACAGCCTGCTTTCAATGCAGCATCTGAAAATGGCACGCCTGGAGGCAGAGCGTCGCCATAAATTGAATGAAGGCTTACAGGTTTTTACGATTACGCCGGAGCCTGTGCAGGCGACGGAAGCAGAGCGGGCGCTGATTTACGCTATGCTTGTACGCTGCCGTAAGGTTATCAGCTGCCGTGATAAGCTGGAGGATATGCTGAAATTTGACGACCGCGAGGGCTGGGCAGCTTATAAGCAGGAGTATGAAAATAAAGTGCTCGATGCGTATAAGGCTACGTGGCGTGACGCAGAAGTGTATCCTTATAATATCATTGATAACATCAAAGAGTACAATAAAAACGAAAGCTATATTTTAAAGCAGCTTTACTGGCATCTTGCAGAGCGTACGCCGGGCGTTGTTAATGACGGTGATGCCGAGATGATTAACGAGCTGCGCAAAATGTTCTGCGATTTGAGCGTGAGCCTTTTGCAGGCCGATGTGGTTGTAGTTAGCGAGGGCTTGGAGGATGCAGAGCTTTTGGCTTTGGCAACCAAATTTATGTGGCACGGTGAGGCAAGAGCAGAGCGTTTGTGAGTGCAGGAAGGCTTGCCCTAAAAAAATATAGCAAGTCATGTCGCAATAAACAAAACACCCGAAGTCGTAATGGCTTCGGGTGAAGTAAAAATTTTAATTAGCTTGCATTATCTAGTATAATGTGAATAGAAAAAGGTGCTACCGATAGGCGGTTGTCCTTAAAACTTCCAGTAAAAGATCACCGCTAGTTTCTCAGGCTGGGCGGTTATTCTTTTTTTGCGTTTTTACCGAGTTCATAGCCGAGTTTGATGCAAGCCTAGGAGTGCAAGGAAAAGCTATTAATCTGATTTTTAGCTCGACTTGTTTAATAGTAAAATTTATATTATAATATCCACATAGGTATGTGAATCTATGTGGATTTTTTTATAACAAAAATTTAAGAAGTTGAAGGAGTGCCTGCTATGTATAGTGGCTATGTTGAAAATCTTGAGCAAATAGAGTTCTTGAAGAAAAAGTTATCAGGGCATAACATTCTTCTTGGTGCAGCTGGAACAGGTAAGACGAATTTAGCTATAGCTAAAATACAGGAAATAGTTCAACAGGAGAATGTTGGCAATACTTTATTTGTTACTTATACAAATGCTTTGACAAATACTTGCTCTTCTGATATAAAGGCATTATTTGAGACCGTTTCTTTGTTTGATAAACCGCAAGTCGAAGTGAGAACTTTTCATAGTTTGGCTTCGGCAATAAACCGTCAAGTTCAAGGTAGATATATACAATATCTTTCTAGTCCCAAAAATATCATTTTTAAAGCTATTTATGATTGCAGGGATAAATATCCAGATGGAAAAGAAGAGTTTGCGAAAGACATAGATATTTTCCTTGACGAGATTGACTTTTTAGAGAGTTTTGATGTATCTTCACTAGAAGAGTACGAGAATATAGTTCGCCCTAACAGACGCATTAAATCTATAAGAAAAAGCGTGCGTAAGTATTATTGGTATGTGTATGAAGAATATTTGAAAACGTTGCGTAGAAATTACGATTGTGATTTTCAAGGAGCGGGCAGATATATTTTAGACTTAGGTAGACATTATGCATTGCCGAAATATAAGAATATCTTTATTGATGAAGGGCAGGACTTTTCGCCTTCTGTTTTAAAAGCATTAGTTAGCTTGCTCGATAAAGATGGTATGTTATTATATCTTGGAGATGCAACGCAAGAAATATATGGTTCAAAACTTTCTTGGAAAAGTGTAGGTTTATCAGTTAGAAATAGAATAACCAGATTGAATAAAAATTTTAGGAATACGATTGAAATAAGTAATTTCGCTGTTGATATTCTTGATTATTCTAATTTTGATTTGGAGGCAGATGAAGTCCTTTATCCGAAAGATATGGTGCGACATGGTAAGAAGCCGATAGTTCTTACTACACGAAATGATGCAATTACCAAAGCTATGATTTCTGATTATATAAAGAAATATGATGATGAAAAAATTTGCATATTGTGCTATAGCAATAGTGAGGCTGAAGGCTTTAGACGCTATTTAGCAGGTGAAGATATAGACTCGCAAAATCCTGCAGACAAGAAGAACAATTTTTCTAGAGAAGTGAAAGTTACAGTATCAACATATTATAGTGTAAAAGGGCTAGAGTTTGATACTGTGTTCCTTACGTGTTTCGATAGTGACTTTGTACGAAACATTCCTGTTTCGGCTGGTGAGGGGGAAGAAGAGCGAAGAAATTTGGCATCTAAATTGTTTTATGTGGCTTGTACAAGAGCTAAGGCTAAACTTATTATTTGCAAAGGACGAGACTTGCCGTCTATTTTCCCGTTAAATAGCGAGAATTATAATAGCATTACACTGAGTGAATTTAGTGATTATTTTGGTGACGACCAGCTTACTGGTGCTGATACTAAAGAAATTGTAGAAGAAATGGGAAAAAGCATTTTCTTAGATAAAGAGGATTTGTTAGCTAATTTTCACTTGGCTTTGATGGATGCTAAACAAGAATTGGACATTCAATCTCCATGGATGACACCCAAAGTAGTAGATGAAATTTTTATTGATAAGTTATCAAGACTGTTAACTAAAGGAGTAATTGTAAAAATTGCTTATGGCATAGCTGATGATAAGAATGTAAAAAACAAAAATTCTATTACAGATGATGTAGTTATCTATTTAAAAAGCAGATTAAAGAGATATCCTAATTTTAAAATTCAGCAGGGAAATAGCCATAACAAAATGCTGATATGTGATGATAAATTTTTGATTAATGGTAGCTATAATTGGCTGTCATATGATGGAAAGACAGATAGAGAAGAAGGCGGAACTGTTATTAGAAATAAAAACGAGATAGAACGTGTAAGAAAGTTAATGTTTAATTTTTAATATAATGAAAATCACCAAACAACATTGCAACCATCAATAAATAAACGCAAAACACCCGAAGTCGTAATGGCTTCGGGTGTTTGCATATATACTTATAAATAACTTTTGATATTCCAAAGCAGATAAAGCGGCAAGCTGACGGTTTTCGTATCGTCAGAATCGTTAATGGCAATGTTTTTGCATTTTTCCTATGAAAAATGTACTCGCAAGCACAAAATTCATATGAAAAACGCAATTTTAGCTGCAAAGTTCCTAGGAAAAACGCAAACGAACGTCATCAGCCGGTTTTTGCGTTTTGTCACAGATTTTTCCTTGCATATTAAACTTGCTTATAGTAGACTATAATATGTAGAATTAGGCAAGGCCGCAAACTTCCAGATGAGAAGAATTTGATATATAAGTAAGGACGGTGACTGTAAGATGGCTGATATCGTAGAAAGTCTGGCAGGAAATAAAATGCTGATGCTGAAGCAGGATATAGCTTTTTTGCGTAAGCGTCTGTCAGAATGCACTGATGAGGATGCTAAAAAGGCTATCCGCCGGGAATTAATGGAGAAGGAAACCTATTATAATATTTTAGCAGACCGCCAGCGGGTGAATTTCTGAGCCGGAAGCAGTACCGGCTTTTTCTTATAAGGCCGGGCGAGAGGCGCCTATGGCAAAATTTTCCGGATTTTTATTAAGTCTTGAAAAGTGCCCGTGTTTGATGATAAAATATTTGTTACGGAAAAATTTTTCCGACTTCGCATATGCAGGAGGGCTATTTTGGAAAAACTAATTGTGAAGGGCGGAAACCGCCTCGTTGGTGCAGTTAAAACCAGCGGTGCGAAAAACGCTGTACTGCCGATTATTGCAGCTTCTATCCTGGGAACTACCCCAAGTCATCTTGATGAAGTTCCGATGCTGGAAGATGTGCATACTATAAGTGAAGTTTTAAAATGTCTGGGACTGGCTGTAGAATGCAGTCCGGAAAAGAATGTGCTGGATATCGACAGCACTGAGATAACCTCGTATGAAGCACCGTATGAGCTGGTGCGTACCATGCGTGCGTCCTTTCTGGTAATGGGACCTCTGTTGGCGCGTATCGGTAAAGCGCGTATTTCTATGCCTGGCGGCTGCGCTATCGGCGCCCGTCCGATTGATATTCACCTGAAGGGCTTTGAGGCCTTGGGTGTAAAAATCGAACAGGGACATGGCTATATTGAAGCAAGTGCTCCCGAGGGACTGAAGGGTACCAGCATTTATTTTGATTTCCCAAGCGTAGGTGCTACCGAAAATATTATGATGGCAGCATCCTTGGCTGAGGGTACTACTATTCTGGAAAATGTTGCTGAGGAACCGGAAATTGTTGATTTGGCCAACTATCTGAACAAGATGGGTGCCAAAATCCGCGGTGCCGGTACCGATACTATCCGCATTGAGGGTGTAGACAAGCTGCATGGTGCAGACTACACCATTATTCCGGACCGTATTGAGGCAGGCACTTATATGATTGCTGCTGCTATGACTGGTGGCGATGTTGTGGTGGAGAATGTTCTGCCGGAGCATCAGAAGCCGCTGATTGCCAAGCTGCGCGAGGCTGGTGCCGTGGTTGAAGAGGATATTGACAAGGTGCGCGTTATCGGACAGAATCCGCTGAAGGCTGTATCTATCAAAACTCTGCCTTACCCCGGCTTCCCGACTGATATGCAGGCGCAGATGATGGCGATGATGGTTATTGCCGAAGGCCGCAGCAAGGTTACGGAAACTGTTTTTGAAAACCGTTTCATGCATGTGGTTGAGCTGAACCGTATGGGTGCGCAGATTTCTACCGAAGGACGCAGTGCTGTTATTGACGGTCCCAGCAAGCTGACAGGCTGCGATGTGCGTGCAACCGATTTGCGTGCCGGTGCCGCTATGATTCTGGCAGGCCTTGTGGCTGAGGGTACGACGCGTATCGGTGATTTGCACCATATCGACCGTGGCTATGAGAATATTGTTGCTAAGCTGAAAAATCTGGGTGCAGATATTGAACGCGTAGATGTAGATTAAGGAGATATGACTAATGTTTAAGAGTATGGATATCGGTATTGATTTGGGTACCGCTAACATTCTTGTTTATGTCAAGGGTAAGGGCGTTGTCCTGAAGGAGCCTTCTGTTGTTGCGATTGACAAGGTGCGCAACAAGGTGCTGGCTGTGGGCGATGATGCCAGAGAAATGCTGGGACGTGCTCCCGGCAGTATCGTTGCTATCCGTCCGCTGAAGGAAGGCGTTATTGCGAATTATACGGTAACGCAGAAGCTGCTGGCTTATGTTATTGAGAAGGTTGCAGGCAAGAGCCTGTTTTTCAAGCCGCGTGTTATGACCTGTGTGCCGATTGGCATTACTTCGGTTGAAAAGCGTGCTGTTATGGAGGCTACTACCCAGGGTGGTGCGTCTAAGACTTATCTGATTGAGGAACCGCTGGCAGCTGCTCTTGGCGCCGGTATTGATATTTCTGTACCGCGCGGCAACATGGTTGTTGATATCGGCGGCGGTACTACCGATATCGCTGTGCTGAGCCTTGGCGGTATTGTTGTTGATTCTTCTATCCGTATCGGCGGCGATCATTTTGATGAGGCTATTGTGCGCCATGTGAAGAAGGTTCATAATGTGCTTATTGGTGAGCGTACTGCTGAGGAAATCAAGATGAATGTTGCTACTGTTATTACTGATGGTCGTCATGAGTCTATTACTGTGCGTGGCCGTGATATGGTTACCGGTCTGCCGACTACCTTCGGCGTAAGTTCTGAGGATTGCCGTGTGGCGCTGGAGGATTCTGTTGCTTCCTTGATTGCTACTGTGCGTGGTGTTCTGGAAAAATGCCCGCCAGAGCTGGCTGCGGATATTGTTGATAACGGTATTTATCTGACCGGCGGCGGTGCGCTGCTTGACGGTCTGGCTGAGATTATGCAGCGTGAGACCGGTATTACTACGCATATTGCCGATGATCCGTTGGAGTGTGTGGCTCTTGGCACCGGTAAGGCGCTGGAGAATCTGGATAAGCTGCATCCTGGTACTGTTTATACTGCGTCTAATCTGGTTGATTGATGCTTGGGTATTGATTTTTGATTTTGGGAGGAGCTGCCGTTGGCAGCTCCTTTTGTGTAGATGTGAAGAAGAATCTTTGGCGTTCTACTGTCCTTCCTGTCTCTCCTTGGGTAGACAAGGTGAATTCCCCGTAGGGCAAGAAAAGGCGCCCTGGGGCGGGTGGCATCGCGCAGCGATGGCGGAGAGGGGACGTATGGCGTCGCAATTAAATATCGTTCCAGTCAGCAGCAATTTTCCCGTGCCATAGGGCACAACGCAAATTTCGTGTGGAACCAGGACGAAGCTTCTGTAAAATTTGACAGACGGTAACAAAAAGTTACGTACCCTTGCTTCTATGGTTCCAGACACTCATTTGCTAAAATTGCTATTCCTTACACGATATATTAATTGCTCGTTAGAGCGTTCTGCTAGCCTTCTAGCCCTCTCCTAGGGGAGAGGTGGCATCGCGAAGCGATGGCGGAAGGGGGCTGTGCGATATGTTAATTACTGTCTTTGGCGTTCTGCTGTCCTTCTTGCCTCTCCTAGGGGAGAGGTGGCATCGCGTAGCGATGACGGAGAGGGGTATTACGACGCTCTAATGCATTCTTCAATCTTCTACTAGTTTTTCTTTTAAGAGGTCCTGAATATGAATTGCAAAAAACTGATATGTTCTGTTTTTATGCTGGCTGTTCTGTGTGCCGCTCCGCTCGCGGCGAGCGCCGCTCCCGTCACAGCGGTGCGCAGCAGTGTGAGCCCGGCGCGTGTACGCCTGGTGTTCGACAGCACGGAGCCAATTAAATATACAGCCGAGAAAAACGGCCTGCAAATTATGCTTGACCTGCCTGAGGGTACGGCGCTGGCACAAAGTCCTGTCTTTAAGCAGGATACGGTGATTAAAAGCATTACGGTGCCTGCCAAAAAGAAGAAAAAGGCTCAGGTGGTTATAGATTTAACCAAGGATTGCCAGTACAAGCTGTATAACCTGAAAAATCCTGACCGTCTGGTGCTGGATATCTACCGCATTCCTATCAGCAAAACAACGACGCAGCTGGCTGGTGGCGTTACCTATACCTATGCGCAGGAGGAGCTGAACGGCAGACCAATCGTAAGCTATCTGGTGAGCGTTGCGCCTGCGGCACGCCTGGAGCTGAGGCCGTTTTCTGCCGCAGGCATGTATAACGGACGCGGTAGTTTGGCTAAGCAGGCGGCGGAAAGAGGTCTTGTGGCTGCCATCAATGCGTCGTATTTTGATACCGACGGCTGGGTTATCGGCAACGTTAAGGATAAGGGCAATTTTGTCGCTATGGATGCTACGCCGCGCAGCGGTTATGTAGTGCAGGGCAACGAGCAGAAGATTGTGCGCGATATTGCCTACATCGGCAGCGTAACACTTCCTGACGGCAGAGCGCTGCAGCTGAAGGGCATGAACCGTGCGCGCATTGCCAATGATTTGGTGCTGTTTAATTCCTATTACGCTACCTCGACCAAAACGAATCAGTACGGGCGTGAGGTGAAAATCAAAAACGGTCGCGTTGTTGCTGTTTCCACAGCAGGCAATATGTCTTTGGAGCCGGGTTGCGTAGTGCTTTCCGGTCATGGCACAAATGCGGCTGCTCTGGCAGGCCTGCGCCTGGGCGACCATGTAATACTCACGCAGAGCCTTGGCAGCAGCATTGCGGATGCGGCAACGACTGTTGTCAGCGGCGGTCCGCTGCTGGTAGAAAACGGCAGGGTGAATGTGCGTACTGCGGAGGAGCAGATGGCTCCCGATATTGCGCGTGGCAGAGCACCGCGAACTGCGGTAGGCCTGAAACCGGACGGCACGCTTTTAATGCTTGTTGTTGATGGCAGAAGCAGTGCTTCCGCAGGCATGACGCTCGCAGAGCTGGCGCAGTATTTTGTGAAGCTGGGTGCAGTGAGTGCTGTCAATTATGATGGCGGCGGCAGCAGCGAAATGGTTATAAACGGCAAAATCGTCAATAACCCGTCGGACGGACGTGAGCGTCGTGTAAGCATAGGCCTTGGCTTGTTTGTCAAATAAGATATTGTCCTAAGCAAAATAAAAACAAGGGGCGGTCACGCTTTAGCTGTGACAGCTCCTTGTTTTGTTGTTGCGGGTTATAGCTTAATCCTCGGTGATGATAACGCCGGTGCCTATGCCGTCGTTATCGCTGCAGACAAGCTCCTTCAGGCTTTGGATATCCTCATTGCGCAGGCGGATACAGCCTTCGGAGGCCATGGTGCCGATAGAAGCGGGGTCATGCGTACCATGAATGCCGATGCCTATCCAGCCGGTGTCCAGCGAAAGGAACCAGGGGCCGTAGGCACCTTCGATTACGCCCTTGCTGTCACCGAAATCGTGCGTCCAGTAATGCGCCGGGCAAACCTCCTCGATGCGGAAGGGAACCTGCGCTGAAGGCACGCCGACTGCCGCACCTGTGTAGTAGGAGGGAATTGCTGCTGCACTGCCCCAGGATGTGGGGGTACGGTTGTCACCGGTGTATTGCTTGTCACCGGGGTTTTTGGCAACAGCGATAGGATAGCTGCAGACTGCTTCCTCCACACCCTGCTGATAGACGTCAAGGCGGTAGCTTAGCTTATGGATGCAGATGAGATATCTGGCGTTGCCGAACAGGGCGGACGCAGGTGCCGCAGCTGCTAAGCCGCAGCTTAGCAGCAGGCAGACGGTAAATATTAAACCTAAAAGTTTTTTGAGCATTGGTGATACTTCCTTAAAGCTTATTTAGCAGGCTACGCGTACAAAATCTGCGCTTACATAGCCAACCTCGCCTTGAGCGTTAATAGCCTTCCACCATTGGCGTCCCTCGGCTTCGAATGCGCTTTCTAGCGGTGCTATTTCTTCGCCGGACATCAGCGAATCAATTACATTGCTGTCCGTGGAGGGGGCGGTGCGGAAGTTTACATAGTCACCGGTTAAAATCAGTCTTACGCCGGGAGCCCAATAGCTTTCCATGTTTTCAAATTTGCTGTAGAGGTTGGATATTCTTTGATTGGAGTATTGCAAACTTTCGGCAGACATGCTGTCCCCGTATTGAGCATAGCTTTGGCTGGCAGGGAGCGATTGTGCATTTTCGGTGCGGAGCTCGTCGTAGGTACTGATAAAGGCATTGATATATTTTTTGTTGTCATAAATAGTAGTCAGCCAGTAATCATCAGCACCAGAATCGGCTTCACCCTTGGCACTGAAGCTCACTGTGGAGCCGTTTCTGCTCTGCTGCACATCATACATCTGCAAGGCAGCAAAGGCAATCGCTTTGGCCTCCATATCGCTGATGTAGATGCCCTTGCGGCTGAAGCAGGGAGCAACATATTCCTCGGCATATTTTTCGGTCATGGTATGCTTCACATCAAAGCGGGTATTTTTCAGCAGAAAGGCTTCTGTTCTGCCGCAGCGGGAGTCAATATTAGTAGGGAGCCTGCTTGCGGAGGTATTATAGACTGCCGCCTCTATAACAGATGTGCCGGTGAAGAGCATTGCTGCTGCCAGTGCTCCGATAGCAAAATTTTTGATTTTCATAACAACATCTCCTTTCCAGATGTGGAAATTATAATCTTTGATGCTTATATTATAGCCAAAAAAACGCTTTTGCACCCTACCCCAAAGGGTGATTTCGGGTAGGATAGGCAAAAAAAGCGTAAAAAATTATGTGACGGTAATTTTTTAACTGCAGATGATTTTCATAATGTTTTATTTAAGAGAGGTTTACAGTATGTTCACTTGTCAAAATATTGCTGAGACTGTATAATTTATGTTAGAGAAATATATCTGAAATGAGGTGAGTCACATGGGTAAAAAGTTGATAGTGATTTTGACTATTGCCGCTTTAGGCATCTTTACACTTGCTGCCGTTGGCTGTGCTGCTGTGACTGACCAGCGCGCCGCTGTCAGCGGTATTGTAGTTGCCGATGGACTGGTACAGGAGGGCACCCAGGTTAAGCAGGGTGACATTCTGGTAAAGGTAAAATCTATAGCTGGCGGCAGTATTGCTGCTGCGCGTGCTACAACTGCAGGTAAGGTTAGCCAGGTACTGGTTAAACCCGGTGATAAGATTGAGGCACAGCAGGTTGTAGCTAAGGTTAGTGAATAACGGTAAAGAAAACCGGCGAGCTTCTTAGCCGCCGGTTTTTGTAGTATTACGGAGCAAAATACCGGGAGCGGACCGGTAAATATTTTATTTTAGGAGCGAGTATGAGAGTATTTTTATTAGCATTATTGTTTTGCTGCCAGCTGCTGACGGCAGCTGCTGCCAATGTTCCTTTGATGCCGGTGCGTGATTTGCGTGCAGGTATGCAGGGCATAGGTAAAACCGTTATCAGCGGTGATACTATTGAAACCTTTAACGTAGAAATATTAGGCGTCAACGGCAGTGAAGCTATGGGATATAATATTTTTGTGCGTCTTTACGGCGATCTGATTGAAAAGACAGGCGGTGTTGCTCAGGGTATGAGCGGCAGTCCTGTTTATGTAGACGGCAGACTTGTCGGTGCTGTGGCCTTCGGCAAGACCTTCAATGACCCGCATTACTGCTTCCTGACACCAATCGGCAAAATGCTGCCGCTGCTGGACGAGCCGAGAGAGCTGCCGGCAGACTGGATTCCCAAGGGAACGGCGCTGATGGCAGGCGGTTTTACGGAATATGGTCTGGAATATCTGCAGGAGAAGCTGCAGCCCTTCGGCCTGACTGCTGTCAACAGCGGTGCTGCCGGCGCTTCCAGCGCTAAACCGCTGGAGCCGGGCAGCAGTGTCGGCGTTGCTCTGATGCAGGGTGATATGACTCTTGGAGCTCTCGGTACTGTTACCTGGACCGATGACAGCGGTAAGATTCTGGCCTTCGGTCATCCCTTTATGCAGCGCGGCAGCAGCAATTTCTTTATGAATAAGGTGTGGGTGCTGGGCGTAGTTCCTAACCTGCAGAGCAGCTATAAGGTAGGCAATCTGGGCGAGGCTATCGGCAGCATTACGCAGGACCGTGCCAGCGGCATTGGTGGTGTTGTAGGCAAGCAGCCTGCTTCTATTCCGATGTTTGTTACGGTTAACGACAGCAGCCGCGGACAGGCCAACAGCATGCGTATGCGTCTGATTGATGATCCGCAGCTGGTGCCTTCGATGGTCGATGCAGCAGTAGTCAATACTGTGAGCAAGACTGTGGACCGTAATGGCGGGGGCACAGCCAAACTGCATTTTACAATCACCGGCGTGGACAGCAAGAAGGAAATGCTGTCGATTGACCGCGAAAATATGTATTATTCCAATGACGCGCTGCTGAAGAACCTCGATGCAGAGCTGACGGAGGCGGGAACGATTCTGATGCAGAATAAGTTTGAGCCTGTGCAGCTTTATGGCATCAACGTAGAGGTTGAGGTAAGCAATGCGGTGCAGGTGGCGGAAATTCTTAACGTGCGCACCAAGAACGCTAAGGTTAAGCCTGGTGATAAGGTAGCTGTTGATGTTACTATGAAGCCTTACCGTGGCGAAGAATTTACCAAGACGGTTTATTTCAAGGTGCCTAAGGATCATCCGGGCGGTAAGCTGGCGCTGAATGTACGCGGCGGCAGCAGTATGGCCTGGGCGATTGATTTGCTGCGCAAGCAGCAGGCTGAAGGTGTTCCTGCAGCCAAGAAGAAGGAAACCCGCCATAAGCTCAGCGATTATATCAAGAGCGTGAATAATGCCGATAAAAATAATGAGCTGATTATTGATGTGGCTACCGGCCAGCTGAAGCCTGATATGGAGGTTGGCGCTAATGATGCCGGTCTGGCAGGTATGCTGCAGGGCTCGCCGTTCAAGCAGAAGTACCCCTTTGATTTTATTATTGACGGTGAAAGCGAGATTGTGCTCACCGTTGACAAATAATTTTGTCTGGCGGTTAACAAAAATTTTCCCGTTACTGTAACAGTACGGCCTCTTTGTGTCATACATTCGCCATAATTTGGCGGTATAATAATTAAGTAGAAAAAGCTGAAGATAAGGATATAAAAATGCTGAAATCTATCTGTGAAGCAATGGGCAACAGAATATTGGCCTTTTGCGCGGCCAGCGGCAGGCTGACGCTGCTGCTTTTGGCGACGCTGCGTCGTCTGAAGGACGCTGATGCGAAGGAGGTTGTGCGTCAGATGGCACTTTTGGGAGCAGATTCGCTGCCGATTGTGATGATGACGATTCTCTGTACCGGTATGGTTTTTTCCGTACAGACAGCCAAGGAGTTCGTGCGTCTGGGCGCGTCCTCTACCGTAGGCGGCATTGTGGCTATCGCCATGGCGCGTGAGCTGGTGCCGGTGCTGACAGGCGTTGTTGTTGCCGGCCGTATCGGTGCGGCGATTGCAGCGGAGCTTGGCACGATGAAGGTTACCGAGCAGATTGACGCGCTGCGTGTTATGGCTGCCAATCCGGTGAGCTATCTGGTGGTGCCGCGCTTTATTGCGCTGGTGCTGATGATGCCTTTATTGGTGCTTTTTGCTAACCTTATCGGTAATATCGGCGGCTGGGTGGTGGCGCATTATTACGCCGGCATCGGCAGCTTTACTTATGAAAATTCTATCAGGACACTAGCGGAGTTCTATGACGTGTTTGGCGGTATGGTCAAAAGCTGTGTCTTTGGTGCGATAATTGCTATCGTAGGCTGCTATAAGGGCCTGAACGCGCCGAATGGCGCGGAAGGCGTTGGCCTGGCGACTACAGCCTCGGTAGTGCTTTCGATTATTCTGGTGTTTATCACCAACTATTTTCTTTCGATTATTTTGTATGTGTAAGGAGCCGGAAAAATGTCAAATGCAGCAATGATTCAGCTCCGACAACTTAAAATGGCCTTTGGCAGCAAGGTGATTCTTGATAATCTGGATTTGAATGTACGTCAAGGGGAAACGCTGGCAGTTATCGGTCCCTCAGGCACCGGCAAGAGTACCATCATCAAGCTGCTGACAGGACTGCTGGCACCTACTTCCGGCAGTATTGTTATCGACGGGCAGGACGCAAGCGCTTTCACTGAGGATGAATGGGATGGCCTACGCCAGCATATGGGCGTAGTGTTCCAGTATTCCGCCTTATTCGACTTTCTGAACGTAGGCGAGAATGTAGCCTTCGGCCTGCGGCGGCATTTTAAGCTGCCGGAGGAGGAAATACAGGAACGCGTCGGCAAGCTGCTGGAGATGGTAGGCATGCCGGGTACGCAGAAGATGATGCCGGCAGAGCTTTCCGGTGGCATGAAAAAGCGTGTTGGCCTGGCGCGGGCGCTGGCCATGCAGCCGCAGATGGTTTTTTATGATGAACCTACCTCCGGTCTGGACCCGGTGATGACGATGACCATCAGCAGGCTGATACGCAAAACCCAGCAGACGCTGGGCGTAACTTCGGTTTTGGTAACACACGATATGGAATCAGCCTATTATGCTGCAGACCGTATCGCTATGTTATATAATGGACGCATTGTGCAGCTGGGCACAGTTGCGGAGATAAAAAACAGTACTAATCCTGTCGTGAAGGCTTTTATTAACGGCATGGAATTGAAAGAGGAGGAGAAAAATGAGCAGCAGTGAGGTTAAGGTTGGTGCCTTTGCATTAGGCGGCGCAGTAGTGCTGGCAGGCATTATTACCTTTATGGGTGCTTTCAGCTTTGGCAAAAAGGGCTATGAGCTGCGCATTAACTATCCTCAGGTCAGCGGCCTGATGCCAGGACATGTTGTGCGCTATGCAGGCGTGCAGGTGGGCACGGTCAAAAAGATTAATGTGGCACCGGATAAGGTAGAGGTTATCACAGAAATTAATGACGATATCAAAATACCGCAGGGAGCAACCTTTACGATTTCTTCTGACGGTATTATGGGTGAAAAATATGTCAGCGTTATCCCGCCTGCCAAGCAGGGACAGGGTTATGTAGCTGAAGGCAGCACGATTAATGGTGTTGCCGGCGGTGGTATTGATGAATTCTTTGCTTCCTCCGGTGATCTGGTGAAGCGTATGGAAAATATCGCCAATGCCTTTGAAAATGTTTTTGGCGACAAGGAAGTACAGCAGTCCATGAAATCCGGCTTTAAGAATATGAATGACATCGCCGAGAACATGAATACCTTCACGAAGGTAATGGCTGATGTGGCAGTAGCCAACCAACAGGATATTACTTCGATGATTCATCAGATTAATGAGCTGAGCCAGCGCATGAACGGCACAGCGGCGCATATCGAAAGCATTATGGCCGGTGTGGACAATAACGGCAAGACAGGCCAGAACGTGGCTGCCATTGCCCAGAATATGGCAGATACCAGTAAGCGTATGGAAAATATTGTTGAGGTGCTGGAAACGGTAGCCAAGGATCCTGTGACACAAAAATCGCTGAAGGAAACGCTGGTCAACGTTAAAGAAACGAGCGAGCGTGCCAACAAGATTTTGGGAACGCTTACTGAGGCGAAGGTTTCAACTGACGCCGGCTTTGCCGCCAAGGGCGGCGATTGGCGCGGCAGTTTGGGCGTAACGCTGCACCCGGCAGATGATACCTTCCTTTATATGGGCGGTTATGACATCGGCAATGCCAATAAATTTGATTTTCTCGTAGGTCGTCAGTATGGCAACGTTGCCTTCAGTATGGGTGCTATGCAGGGAGACTTCGGGGTCGGCGCCAGCTACGATTTAGGCAGGGATTTCAGATTGTATTCCCAGTTATATGACTTTGATGATCTCAAGGTGCGTCTGGGCGGCGAATTCCGTTTGCATGATAACCTGTCGCTTTATGGCGAAACCATGGATGTGCGCGGTAATAAAGCTAATACTTATATGGGTGTGCGTACTTATTTCTAAAAAATATTTGACAAACAGCCCTAAATAAATATATAATTTTACTACTGACTGGTTAGTCAGTTTTAGAAAATGGAGGTTTTTCGGATGAATAGAAATAAATTGACCAAACGTTTCTTGCTTTTGTCTGCAGCACTGACCATGGCACTGGGCCAAAGTGCTTTTGCAGGTGAAACTGTTGCTTTAAATCTGGACGACGCTATGCTGCGGGCATTCCAGTCCAATCCGACCGTAAGCATTGCTCAATACGAGCTTGACAGCGCACGTGCCAGCTACAACGCTGCCCGCCAGAGCCGCGGTATCAGCATCAGTGCCAACCATACTACTCAGCGCGGCGGTTATGATGATGCTCATGAAGCTGCTCCCGGTCTTTGGACCAAGGGAATCGGCAACAATCATGCCAACAGCCTGACTGCTTCTCTGCCGATTTTTACCGGCGGTAAATTGAGCGGTACCATTAAACAGGCCAAGGCTAACTATCAATACAATGAGGTTGGTGTACAGCGCACCTATAACGAAATGCGTTCTACTGTTACCGACGGTTATTTCAAAATGCTGCAGGCAGATAATATGCAAAAGCTCAGCGCCGAATCCGTTACCCGTCTGGAAGACCATCTGAAAAATGTTCAGGCACAGTATGACGTTGGCGTGGTAGCTAAGGTAGATGTGCTGCGTTCTCAGGTTGAGCTGGCCAATGCTAAGCAAACCCTGATTCAGGCTGAAAATTCCTATCAGGTTGCTGAAGCAAACATGAACAAAATCGTCGGCCTGCCGATGGACACCACTCTGAAGCTCGACAATCTGCTGGTTTATAATGCCTATGATCAAAACATGGATGACTGCCTGGCTTATGCTGCCGAGCATCGTCCGGAGCTGATGCAGGCTAAATACGGTGTTGACGCTGCTAAGGGCGCCTTGATGGTTGCTCGCAGCGGTCATATGCCGCAGGTTGCTGCTAGTGCTACTCAGCAATGGAGTGACAGCAACTGGCCTGGTGATGAAGATGGCAAATGGGGCGTGGGCGTAAATGTCAGCCTGAACGTTTTCGATACCGGTGTAACTCTGTCCAAGATTCATGGTGCCGAGGCTGATTTGAAAAAGGCTGAGGAAACATATCGCGATACCGTGAATGCTGTAAACCTTGATGTTCGCAGCAATTATCTGGGACTGCGCGAAGCAGAAAAACGTATCAGCACCACTAAGCTGGCTGTAGAGCAGGCTGATGAGGATTACCGTATCGCTCAGCTGCGTTATATGTCCGGTGTTGGCACCAATACTGACGTGCTCGATGCTCAGGTTGCGCTGACTCAGGCTAAGACTAACTATACACAGGCTCTGTATGATTACAATACCTCCAAGACAGCACTGGAAACCTCTATCGGCGTGCCGATGGAAAATCCTGTGACTGCTGTAAAGGTGCAGGCTGCCAAAACTGCGAAAGCTGTTAAAGTAACCGAAGAAGCTGCCCAAACTGCAGAAGCAGCAAAAGCAACTGAAGAAGCCAACAAATAATTAAGGCTTAATTTAATATTTGATGATACAAGTAAGCTGGTGAGGCGTAGGCCAAGCCAGCTTTTTTGTATGCGAAAATTCTCTAAAAGCTGCTACTAAAGAAATTTCTTCTCAATAAGAGGATGTTTTCTGCTGATGTCGAATAAATAAAAGTCGGAGTATATAAAAAACAGTCTTGTCATATTTTTGTCATAGAATTTTGTTAAACTATTGAATGGTGAAGTGTCATGAAAAAATATCTGCAATTTATAGGAGCATTAATCATTCTGCTTGCGGCAGGCTATATCTTTTTAGTCCATACGGTGATGCCTAAGTATATTAAGCAGGCCATACCGCAGCTCCAGCAGCTAGCAACGGAATACATCAACGGCAGTGTTTCTGTCGGCGGCCTGAAATGGGAAGGCGGTCTTACTGCCGAGCTGACGGACGTTGTCGTAAAGGATGCCAAGGGCGAGAAGGTAGCGGAGCTTCCGCGCACTGTTATTACCATGCGCCCCTGGCTTGCTATGCAGAAGCCTGAGCGTGCGCTGAGCAGGATTGATGTGATGCGCCCGAAAATATATCTCACAATGAATGACAAAAATAAATGGAATATGCAGAATCTGCTGAAGCCGTCGGATTCTGAGGAAACGCCTTTTTACGGTACGCTGGCGGTAGACAAGGGCGAGCTGGTGGTAACTATGCCGCAGGGCAAGTGGCAGTTTAGCGTGGAAGGCAATATCGACGGCGGTGCCAATCCTGATTTTGCCGTGGATTTGACCGTGACCAGCGGCGCCGATAAGCTGAAGCTGGCCGGCACGATGACTACTAAGGGCGAGGGCCGCATGAAGCTGACCGGCGACAAGCTGGCGCTGGCACCCTATGCTGCTTTGGCCAAGCAATACGGTAATGTTGATGAGCTGCAGGGCGGCTTAGGCAAGCTCGCTCTGCTTTATGTGAATAAAAACGGCAAGCAGCGCTTCAGTGGCGAGGCGAAGCTGGCAGCGCTCAGCGGTAAGCTGAGCCTGGCGGGCGAGCAGCACAGCCTGCAGCTGGACGGCCTTGTACGTGCGGATGAAAACCTTATCAGCGTCAGCAGTATTGACGCTGTGTTTGACGGTCAGAAGCTGCACCTGGAGGGTGAAGCGGATTTGCGCAACACCGATTCTCCTTCAGGCTTTGGTGTGCTGAGCAGTGATGCCTTGGCCTATAAAGGCTATAAGGCGGAAAAGCTGCGTGTGCCGTTTGATGTATCTAAGGACGTTGTGCAGCTCCATGACGTGAGTGCGCAATACGGCGGCGGTACGATTACCGCTAACGGTACGTATGACCTTAAGGAGCAGGTGCTGACGGCAGACGCACAGCTGCAGCAGGTTACGCAGAATTTACCCGGCAAACAGCAGGAGCAGGTACATATCAACGGCAAGCTGGCTGTTCTGGCCAAGCTGGTGCAGGACAAGCTTACGCTGCACGCTGCTGCCGATACAATGGATATCAGCTGGCGTAGCCTGAAGCTTAACCGCTTGGCCTTTGACGGAAGCTATGACAGCAAGGGCCTTAATATTGACGACCTCAGCTTTTTTGCCGACGGCGGCGGTACCTTGGCTGCCAAGGGCCATGTTGCTAAGGATGGCGCTTTGGCTGTTCACGGACGTATGGCCGATTTCCCGATTGATCCTGTGCTGGCAGCAGCCGGTCAGGATGGACGTGGTCTGTGCTCTACCGGCTTTGATGTCGGCGGCACGCTGGATGCACCGGAGTTTTCCGGCATGGTACAGCTGACGCAGGCAGAATTTATGTCGCAGAAGCTTAACGAAGCGCATGGCATTATCAGCATGAGGGATAATATCCTGGGCTTTAAGGATTTTGCCGCACATATGGATCAGGGACAGCATATTCTTAACGGTACGATTAATCTGCAGGGAGCAGAGCCTGTGGCGGAGCTTACACTGACAACGAAGAACGTGCGCATTGAGCCGCTGATGGTGCTTGTTGGCAAGCCTAATATAGTTACCGGTAATCTTGATAATGTGATGCAGGTAAAGGGCAGCCTCAGTCACCCCTATATTCATGGTGAAGTGCATGCGTCCGACGGCAGTGCGGCCAAGCAGCTGTTTAATAATATCAGCGGTCATTATGCTTATGAGGACGGCCTGCTGCGCTTGCAGGATTTTGTGGTAGATGCCTTCTATGGACGTCTCACCTTGGATGGCACGATGACTGCCGACCGCAGGCTGAACTTTGTTATGGATGCTCAAAATGTTGACCTGGAGCATTTGCCGATCAGTGATGATACAGTCGATTTGGGCGGCAAGCTTAATGCCAAGGGACATCTGAGCGGTACACTGACAGCTCCCTTCTTTGATGGTGAAGTCAGCAGTGACAGAATAACGATTAACGATGAACCGTTGACGGAGCTCAAGGGTACGCTGGCCAGCAATGGTCGTGATGTGAATAAGCTGAACGCTTCCTTTAAGCAGCCTTATCGTGACGATCCCATCAACTATGGCCTGTATAGTGCAGATCTTAACATTAACCTGGTTCAGCACTTTATTGAAGGCAAGGTAGAAAACCTTTGGGGCGATATTGGTGGCCTGCTGCGCATGGCGCGCCAGGATTACGATATCAATGGCCTGATGCAGGGAGAGCTGCTGTTCAGCTACAAAGGCCATGGCGAGGGTGTAAAAATTAAAGCTGCCGCTGATAACGTAAAAATCCATGATCTGAACTACGCGCAAATGCGTTTTGAAGGACGCATTGATAAGGGTGGCGTGCTGCATTTTGACAACGTCAAGCTGCAGGAGCAGGATGGCGTAAGCGATAGAGGAATTATTGCTGTCGGCGGTTCAGTAGATCTTAAGCAAAGAATGCTGGATATCGAGGTTGCAGCAGTGAAGGCCAATCCGGCAATTGTTACGGCAGTTATGAAGGATCCGCCGGAAATTAAGGGCGAAACCGATATGCTGGTGCAGGTGCAGGGCAGCTTTGATAATCCTCAGGGTACTGCTTCGCTGGAAATTACCAACGGTTCTGTTGCAGGCGTAAGTGTAGACGATATGACGGCGATGCTGGCCTTGGCAGACGACAACATTAAGCTGCAGCAGCTGATTGCGACAAAGGATGCTTATGGCGTCAGTGCTTCTGGTGATATTCCGCTGGATCTGTTCCGCGATAAGAAGCAGCGTCATAACCCTGATGCGCAGATGAACATTGTGATGGACCTGGATAAGGCGCGCTTGGGAATTTTGCCGGCGCTTACCAAAATGGTAGAATGGGGCGTAGGCGATACACAGGGAAAAATCCGTTTGGCAGGCACGCTGGAGGAGCCACTGCTGTTCGGTTCGGTAAAAATTGCCGGCGGCAGCGTTAAGGTTAAATATATCAATACAGTTTTTGATGATATTAATCTGGATGTGCTGTTTAACGGCAATACCGTACAGCTGAAGAACCTGTCTGCTAAGTTAGGCAAGGGCATGCTCAGTGCTGAAGGCAGCTATGCGCTGCATACGGATGCAGATACAGCCTACAGCCTGCATATCAAGGCTGATAAGGCGCAGCTGGCCTCTAAGATTTTCACCGGTACGATTACCAGTGACGTAACTCTGCAGCCGGAAAAATACCCCGATATGAAAAACCGCAAGGGTAATGCTGCGCCGCCTATGGCGTTCCGCCCGCGGCTTGCCGGCAGTCTGCGTCTGGATGATGTGCTGATTAATATGCCGACAGTTCCCGAGCTGAGCGAGGGGGACAGCAATATCGGCCTGGATATGAAGCTAATACTGGGTCCGAAGGTGCACCTTTATAACAGCTATCTGTATGATATCTGGCTTAAGGGCGGTATTGATATCAAGGGCAGCACGCTCTTCCCAATGATTGACGGTACGATTAAAGCTGATAAGGGCACTGTTAAATATTTACGTACCGACTTTAAGCTGAATAATGCCAGTCTGGTATGGGTTGATCCGGGAAGCTTTTTGCCGAATGTCAGCCTCGACAGCACGGCGCGCTTCAGCCGTTATAACATTTTTATGAAGATTAATGGCCCGGTAAGCGAAATGGATCTGCAGCTTACCAGTGATCCTCCGCTTGATAAAAACACGATTGTGCGTATGCTGACGCTGCAGCGCGAAAGTGCCGGCAGCAATGAGGTTACCAGTGATGATATGGCAAATCTGATGACAGTTGGCCTGCAGATGACGGTGCTCGGTGACGTAGAAATGTTTGTCAAGCAGACACTGGGCTTGGATCAGTTCCGTATTTATACCGGTAAAACGCGCTCTGGCATAGGTTTTGAAAGCGTTCATGACCGTAATAAAGAGTTGACGGCAGACGAGAAAAACCAGTATAATGTTCTAGTAAGCAAATATCTGAATAATAACTTTATGATTGGTTATACAACAAGCTTCGATGCTGTCGACAGAAGTATTTTCGGACAGTATGATATCAGTAAGCACATGAATATAACATATTCCCGCAGCTATGACCTGTCCAAGGATCCCAAGGATTGGTATGGCCTGGAATATAAGATATCGTTCTGAGCATTGCTGTGCAAATGTAGATAAGAAGGGAGGTGAACAGATGCTGCAAGGCTATTTGGAAGAGCTGAGAAAGACTTCGCTGCTGGAGCCGGAGGAAGAGCTGGAGCTTTGGCGGCGTGATGCTGACGGTGACGAAGCGGCGCACCAGCGCCTGATGACGGCTTATCAGCCGTTAGTTTTTAAAATTGCTGCCAGCTTCAGGCTGCCGGAGGCAGAAACAATGGAGCTGATTCAGGAGGGCATGGTTGGCCTGCTGGAGGCTGCAGAAAGCTACGATTACAAGCGGCAGGTAGCCTTCAGCCTGTTTGCTTCCTATCGCATTAAGGGAAGCATGGTGGATTATCTGAGGAAAAGCTCAGAAAAGGGCATGCTTTACCTGGACAGTGAACTGTCCAATGGTTTTACCCTCAGTGATGCGCTGCCTTCGGAGCTGGCTTCGCCCAGCGAGGTTGCCGAACAGCAGCTGCTTTGCGAAAAGGTGGCGCAGGCTATGGACCGCCTGCCGCTGAAGGAGCAGCAGGTGCTGCAGGGCATGTATCTGGAAGACAGGCCGGCGCAGGCAGTTGCCGACGCTATTGATGTAAGCCTCGGTCATGTCTACCGCCTGCAGAAGCAGGGAGTGCGTCGCATCCGTGGAATGCTTTCACGCTTTATCCATGAATTTAACAAGGAATAATATATAAGTCAATATATGACGAAAAATAGCGAAAATGCCAGTTAGCCTTACTAAATCTGCTGTAATCATCTTAAATGGCTTGTGAAAATACAGGACGTCAGCTGATTATATAAGACATAGTTATTAAAAACAATTATGTACAGAAAGGGGTAAAAGCATGACGCAGCCAAGCCGCACATTGTTCCATCGCATTCGCTGCATAAAAAGCAGTCTGGATAAGGCGGAGCAAAGCTTTATGGATAATAAGGATATACGGGGCGAGCTTGATTTGATGCTGGCGGAGGCCGAGCTGAAAAACCTGCGTCGGAAAAAGGACCGCCCCTGGACCTGGAACCGTCAGGTTCTGGCAGTCTGTGCAGCATTTTTGTTAGTAGTTGCCGGTTTTGGCGGCTGGTGTTTTGCCAGAAACCATTACCGTGCCAAGGCGCAGGCCGTGTTACCGCCGCCTGCGGCAGCACCCGTGGTTAAGCCGGAGCAGAAAATGCCGGTACAGGATTCTGTGCCCAAGCCTGCAGCTATACAGAAACAGCCTGCTAAGGATACACCGGTACGGGAGAAGCAAGGCGCTCCCGACCGTGTTACTATATCTAAAGCCGATATGCACAAATTAGTGCAGTCAGCGCGAGTTGAGTTGAGTGACTCTAAATGAATCATGAGGAGGAATATCGATTGAAGAAACAATACTTATGGCGGCCTTTGACAGTAGGCCTGGCAGCAATGCTGCTGGCTGCTCCTGTGTACGCCGAAGAAATCCCGACACCTGCTGCAGGTGCTGGTACCTCTGTAACGCAGACTGCACCGGAAAGCCAGCAAGAAACAAGCCTGGCACCATATTTGGGAAAGACCATTACCAAGCAGATTATTGCCGGTAATAAGACTGTGCCTGAGGCAGAGATTGCTGCTGCTTTGAAAACCAAGCCTGGCATGCAATTTACTGAAGCTGGCCTGAGCGAGGATTTGAGTGCTATTTATGACATGGGCTGGTTCTATGACCTGCGTCCGGAATTCAAGCTAGTTCCGGAAGGCGTACAGGTAATCTATCATGTGATGGAAAACCCCGTTTACCAGAAAACTGAGGTTGAGGGCAACACCGTGCTGAATAAGCAGAAGGTGGCAGGCTTCTTTGACCTGGAGCAGGGTAAGATTGCTAACCTGAAGGATATCAATAAATGCGTACAGAAGCTGGAGGAGGAATACCGTTCCAACGGCTATATCCTGGCGCGTGTTACTGACGTGCATATGGAGCCGGACGGTACCTTGAAGGTTACTGCCAACGAGGGCATCGTAGAAGGCTTTAAGGTTAAGGGTAATGTTAAGACAAAGGATTATGTTGTTACCCGTGAAATGAAGCTGAAAAAGGGCGAACCCTTTAATGCCAAGGCTGCACGCCGCAGCATGCAGCGTGTCTATAACCTGGGCTATTTTGAAGACGTTAACATCAAGCTGAACCCTGGCCGTGAGCCTAACGGCGTTGAGGTGGAGATTTCGGTAGTAGAAATGAACACCGGTACCTTTGGCATTGGCGCAGGCTACAGCAATGCCGACGGCTTTGTAGGCATGGTTTCCATCGGCGATAAGAACTTCCGCGGTATCGGTGATAAGATTAACCTGCGTTGGGAGTTCGGCGGCGAGGATAACAAGAACTATGACTTCAGCTATACCCGCCCCTGGCTGGATGATAAAGAGACCAGTGCTACTCTTAACCTTTATGATATTACCAACGAATATGCCGATTATAATAGCGACGGCGACGAAATTGCCCGCTACGACAAAAAACGTCGCGGCCAGGAAATTACCTTCAGCCGTAAAACCCATAATGAATTTGTCAGCAACTACATTACGCTTAAAAACCGTGATGATATCTATAAGGGCGAAGCTGACGGCTACGAAGGCGATAAAAATCAGTATTATGAAGATCAGTTCTATAAGAGTGATACTGATAAAAGTGATAAGTATGAATCCTGGATGCCGAAAACTGCTGCAGAGCGCCGCAAGGAAAACTTTGGTGTTACCCGCAGTATCACTTTGGGACGCGTATATGATTCCCGCGACAACATCTATGATCCGCATGAAGGCAAGCGTATCGGCTACAGCGTAGAATGGGCCGGCGGCATGGGCGGTGACTTTGACTTCACCAAATGGACCGCTGATTGGCGCTATTACTATCGTGCAGGCGGCGAAAGCGTTTGGGCACTGAACCTGGGTGTAGGCTATGCCAGCGGCGATATGCCGTTGTCTCAACGCTTCACCATGGGCGGCAGCGATACCCTGCGTGGCTACGAGGATGACCAGTTCCGCGGCAACAGCATGCTGAAGGCAACTTTGGAATACCGCTTCCCGATTGTCAAGAAGGTACAGGGCGTACTCTTCACCGATAACGGTTATGCCTGGGATAAACGTCATGAGGATGAATTTGATATGGGCCTGCTCAAGAACAGCTACGGCGTAGGCCTGCGTATCAACTCTCCTTTGGGACCGGTTAAGCTGGACTATGGCTATGGTGAAGATGGCGGCAAATTCCACTTCAGCTTTGGTGGACAGTTCTGATTTTGCGGAGAATATTTAGGCTATGAAGCTGAATAAGATTCTGTTCTGTGCTGCAATGACAAGCATCTTGCCATTGCAGCATGCTTTTTCTGCACCGGTTAACAGTGTAGAAGTACAAGTTATAGATACTAACGGCGGCACCAGCCAGCTGCTGCTGCAGAAGATGAGCGACAGCATGCAGGTGGTTGCAGACCAGCTGTTCCTTGAGAAGGATGCGGCAAAAATTGCTGCAGCCAGGGAGGATTATGCCAGGTTGCTGACGGAAATCGGTGACAGGGTATTTACCGGCTACGAGCTTACTGATGTTAAGCTGAATGTAGGCGAAACTACACAGGTGAAGCTGTACGCACGTCCCTGGAATAAGGTTATCGAAAAGCCCTTTATCGATTTGCAGTTTTCCGGCGTAGAGCCGCAGACAGCAGCTTTGCTGGAGCGGCGTATTCCGGCGCTGCAGGCTCAGCTGGAGCAGGCTATCAGCGGTGCCTCGGTAGATGCAGGTGACTGGGCCGGCGGCGTACTGCGCAAGCTGGTACGCAGCGAGGTGCAATCACAGCTGCCGGAATTTAAGCCGGCTGTTGACGTGCTGCAGGAGGACGGACGCACTGTAGTGCAGGTTGTTATCTATCCCGTAGGGCAGTTGGTGCGCGACATTCGCTATGAGCTGCGCAGTGAGGATATTCCCAATGTGCTTTTGATGCAGATGAAGTACAAATATGCCGGTGAGTGCGACAAGCTGCGCGGCTTGCCGGTGGCTTATGTGCAGCGGCACCGACAGGAGCTGGAGCAGCAGCTTTTAGAGAAGCTTATGACTGAACCGGAGGTAAAAAACTATCAGCTGCGGCCACAGGTGAAAATCACACCGGGTGCGGATCTGGGTGTCAGCATTATGATTGAATCAGATGATTATAAAATCTGGTTTGAAGGCTATGGTGATATCGGCCGTGATAAGGATAACCTTTCCGGCAAGGCGCATCTTGGTAAATTTATTTTGCCGTATGACGAGATTTTTGGCGAGGCAGAGGTTATCCTGGATGATGTCCAGTGGCGCTTCGGCACCGGTTATACGCATTATTGGGGCAAGAGCAGCTGGAGCTATGTACGGCGTATGCCTATGGGTGACAACAATTACCGTCTGGAATATTGCCTGAGTCCTAAATGGCGCTTGCGGGCGGAACATTTTTCCGGTGATGACCGTAACGAATTTGGCGTGCGCTACCGTATTCATGAGTTCCTAAGTGTGGAATATATTTATGGCGGGCAGGAATTTTACTTGCGTCTTATAGGAAATCTGTAGCAATTCTTGAAAGAATGAGCGTAGACTGATATAATAAGATATATTATTGCAACAGACGGGACAGAAGCAGATGACAGCAGCTTACTGTTGTTTTCTGCTCTTGCCGCTTCTGAATTTTTGTATGAGGAAAAGAAGGTAGGGATTTAGATTATGATGCAGAAATTGCGTAACCCTAAAAATGTAAAACTGATCTCCTTGTTTATTGCAGCCATTTTTGTACTGGGCTGCTTTGCGCTTTCTGTAACGCAGAGCGGTGTTGGCAAGAGTGCTTTTGCAGCCTCCAGCGAATCTGCTATCGGTGTAGTTAACTATCAGATGCTAGTAGCACAAAGCCCGGATTTGAGCAAAGTTAACGAAGCTATGAACAAAGAAATCGAATCTGCCCAAAAGGATTTCAATGAGAAAAGCAAAACCATGAATGAGGCAGAAAAGAGAAAGTACTATACCCAGACTCAGGAACGTCTGGCTAATAAGCAAAAAGAGCTTATGGACCCCGTACTGAAGAAAATTGAAGCCAGCATCAAAAAGATTGCTGACAAAAAAGGTTTGGCAGTTGTAGTAGATAAGAACACTGTTGTTTTCGGCGGTGTAGATATTACCGATGAGGTTGCCAAGGCTATGCAGGCAGGCAAATAACAGCTTCTTCAGCGCATTGCTGCTCTGAAGTTGGCAGATTGACTTGCGCAATGTCAATTTAATCGCGGTATTTACGGATGTACAGCAATGTTATTGGAGGCAGGAATGAAGAAGAACAAGCTGGTAAAAATAAGTGCTATTATTGCAGCTGCTCTGCTGATTTCGGCATGCAGTACCAATGTCCGGGGACCGCAGGAAAAAATTGCTGTTATCAACTGGGAGCAGGCGGTAAGCGCCCATCCTCAGTATACTAAGCTGGAGCAGGGCGAAAAAATCCTGCAGGATCTGCTGAACAAGCGCAAGGGGCAGGAGGAGTTGGCTAAGGCGCAGCTAAGCAGCTTGAATAAGCTGCGCAGTCTGCGGCAGTTAAGCCAGCAAAGCTTCATGGAGGCTGATTTCAATACCCGTATGGTAGAACAGAGGGAGATTGAAAATGCTAAGCTACAGAAGTTTGTAGCACAGGCTGAGGCAGAGGCAGACAGCAAGCTGGCTGCACGCAAAACAGAGGTAGAAGAAGCCTATAAGCTGAAGCTGTTTAATTTACGCGCGCTGCTGGAGACCGTAAAAATGAAGCCTGATGAACGTCAGGCGGTTGAAAAGCAGCTGCAGCATTTGCAGCAGGAGCGTGGTGTGCAGATTGGTGAGCTGCAGGCGGAAAAACGACGCCTGGTTGATGCCAAGGTATTGCCTTATAAAGAGCAGGCTGAGCAGCGGATGCGTGAGATGGCACAGAAGTATCATGCTCAGGCTATGCAGCAGCTCAAATCGCCGGAGGAGCGCGACAAGGAAATGCTTGATACGGCACCGAAGGCATTAAACAATGCGCTGAGTGTTATCGACAGAGAAATTGATAAGCAGCAGGAGAAGAATGATAGCTTGAAGAAGCAAATCAATCAGGATATCGAAAGTCAGGCTGTGAAGCTGGCGCATGAACGCGGTTATACTATTGTTTTTAATAAGTTTAGAGTTAATATGAAGGCGGAGGATATTACCGATGCCATAATCAAGGCCTTAAAAAAGACGTGATACGTTCACGTGCCCGGGCCTGATTCATGCTATAATTAAGTGAGGTTAAAAATTATGAAAAAAATTATTGCTGGTTTGATGATTGCAGCATCTATGTTTACTTTTGGCTGCAGCGGACGCAATGCTGATTTTGGCACTGTTGATATGAGCAAGATTGAAGCTGAAGCTCCTATCGTAAAAACAACTCAGGAAGATGTTACTAAAAAAATGACTGACCTGAAAACCCAGATGGATAAGGATATGGCAGGCAAAACCGGCGATGATGCTAAAAAGGTTGCCGAAGATTATGGCGCTAAGGCTAAGCTGATTCAAAGCGAGGCTCAAAATAAACTGAAGGCCAGCCTGGATACTGCACTGAAGCAGGTTTCCGATGAGAAAAAGCTGGGCGCTATTTTAGATAAGCGCGCTGTTCCACAAGGCGGTACTGATGTTACTAGTGATGTAATTGCAAAAATGAAATAAGCAGCACCCTGAAGCGGGCGGGTAGTCCGTCCGCTTTTTGCGTAAGCAGCTTTATGGTGGAGGTATGAAATGGAGAAGAGTGTACAAGAATTAGCTGAGTTTTTAAAAGGTACAGTAGAGCATGATAACCCCGAATTGCTCATTACCGGTGTCAATGGACTGGTGGAGGCAGGTCCGAAGGATATTTCCTTTGCTGTGCCGCCTCATGTAGAGCATTGTCATCTCAGCAAGGCCGGTGTAATGGTTCTGAGCCCTGAGGATCCAGAGCTTGATGGCCGTCCGGTTATCAGAGTTGCTAACCCGCGTGCAGCTTTCGCTGCCCTGCTGGAGCTGTTCCGCCCGCAGGAGGAGGTAGAGCGCGTTATCAGTCCTTATGCTTATGTATCCAAAAAAGCAAAAATCGGCAGCAATGTTGCTATCCAACCCTTTGCGGTAGTAGAGGACGATGCTGAGATTGGTGACGGCTGCGTAATTTATCCGCACGCTTATGTCGGCAAACGCGTAAAAATGGGCAAGGATTGTACCCTTTATCCTAATACCACCATCCGTGAGGATTGCGTGCTGGGCGACAGAGTTATTCTGCAGTCCGGTTCTGTTATCGGCGGTGACGGCTTCGGCTATATTACCCAGAACGGCAAGCACAGCAAGGTGCTGCAAACCGGTAATGTAGTGCTGCAGGATGATGTAGAGATTGGCAACAACACCTGTATCGACCGTGCTACCGTTGACAGCACTATCGTTGGCAAGGGCACCAAGATTGATAACCTGGTACATCTGGGCCACAACGATATCTTAGGCGAAAACTGTCTTGTTGTTGCGCATGTTGGTATTTCCGGCAGCGTAACTGTTGGCAATAATGTTACCTTTGCCGGCCAGGTTGGTACTGTCGGTCATATTACCATTGGCAACAACTGCGTATTTGGTGGCAAAACCGGTATTACCAACAATGTTCCTGATAACTCTGTTATGGGTGGCTTCCCTGCAATGCCGATGAAGGAATGGCTGCGCCAGGAAGCAAATTTGCGCAAGGTGGGCGATATGCTCAAGCGCATCAAGGCTCTGGAAAAGGAACTGGCAGAGCTGAAAAAATAAGTAGGTGGTGAAGGCTTGTTAGGTTATTATATAGTCAAGCTTTTTAGTAAATTTATGTGTGTTTCACCCCTGTGGCTGCGCAAGCTGGTAGCAAAATTCCTGGGCAGCGTAGCAGTAATGGTTGTACCGCGTTGGCGTATGCAGATGGCAGAGGCCAACATTCGTGAATGCCTGGGGGTTGATGAAGCAAGAGCGGCCCAAATCGCTGAAGAAAGCCTGCATCGCTTTGGTCGCATGGTCGTGGAGGTTATGCGCTTCCCCTTGCTGAATAAGGATAATATTGACCAAAAAGTAAGGGTAGAAGGCCTGGAATATCTGGAGGCTGCCTATGCACAGGGAAAGGGCGTCATTATGGCTACCGGCCATTACGGTAACTGGGAGCTTTTAGGCGCAACTGTAGCGCTGCATGGCTATCCTATGCTTTCCATTACGCGTAAGCAGAATAATGGTCACATGGATAAGCTCATCAATGAATTCCGCCAGATGGTAGGACAAAAGGTTACCTATAACCGTGGTGAGCATGGCTTGCTGGCAATCAGCCGTATGCTGCGTGAAAAAAATCTTCTGGGTATTCTTTACGACCAGGATACGAATGATGATGGCGTGCGCATTGATCTGTTCGGCAAGGATTCTGTTATCCCGATGGGACCGGCGGCGCTTTCGCGTATTTACGGTTCACCGATTTTACCAATCTTTCTGCACAATAATGCAGATGGCAGCTGTACTGCTAAAATTTATCCTCCCTTGTACACCCCGAAAACGAAAAACAAGGAGCAGGATTTTTACGCAGTAACCCGTGAACTGGTTACAATTCTGGAGCATGAGATTATTGCGCATCCGGAAATGTGGTTCTGGGTGCATGACCGTTGGAAGGACGGACGCCAGCGGTTTGGCAGAAAAAAATAAATTTGATAAAGGAGGAGCAAAATGACCGAACAAAAAAAGGAATACCAGCATACAATTGCTAAAGAGGTATCCTATTCTGGCATTGGTCTGCATTCCGGCAAGGATGTGCTGATGACGCTGAAGCCTGCAGCACCTGATACAGGCATCATCTTCATCCGTACCGATTTACCTGACAGACCGGAAATAAAAGCTTTGCCGGAGAATGTAAGCTCCACGGTAAAGGCAACAACACTTAGTGCCAACGGTGCTGAGGTTTTTACAGTTGAGCATCTTATGGGTGCGCTGTCTATGATGGCGATTGACAATATCCGTATTGAAATGTCTTCCCCGGAACCGCCGGTAACCGACGGCAGTGCTAAGGTTTTCTGCAAGCTGATTGAAAAAGCAGAACCGGTGCAGCAGGAGGCAGAACGTCATATATATGCCGTTGATAAAGCATTTTCCGTTTATGACAATGACCGTTATATCGTTATTTTACCTTATGACGGCTACAGAATTTCTTTTACATCCATCAACAGTCATCCGATGCTGGGAACCCAGTATTTCGATATCCTGCTCGATAAGGAGAGCTTTAAAAAGGATATTATGGCTGCCAGAACAGTGGCTTTTACTTCCGAGCTGGAAATGCTGCGTAAGATGGGACTGGGCCTTGGCGGTTCTTTAGAGAATGTAGTTGTTTTTGATGATGAAAAAATTCTTTCTGTGCCGCGTTTTGACGATGAACTGATCAGACACAAGATACTTGATGCCATCGGCGACTTGTATCTGCTGGGACCGATTAAAGCGCATGTTATTGCCGTAAAAACAGGCCATGCCTTTAATTCCGCAATCGCTAAGCAAATACAGGCTTACAGAACAAAGGGGGAGTAATAAATGACAGTATTAGATATTAACGAAATTAAAAAGATTCTGCCGCATCGTTATCCGATGCTTTTGGTTGACCGCATTCTGGAAGTTGAGCCTATGAAGCGCGCAGTAGGTATTAAAAATATTACCGCTAATGAAATGCAGTTCTTAGGTCATTTCCCTAATGAACCGATTATGCCCGGCGTTCTGCTGATTGAGGCTATGGCTCAGGTTGGCGGCGTTGCTATGCTGTATCCGGAAGAAAACCGCGGCAAGATTGCTGTTTTCGCTAAAATAGACAATGTACGCTTCCGCAAGCAGGTTGTGCCCGGTGATCAGGTTGTAACCACCGCTGAGGTAACTAAAATTATGCGCGGCAGCATGGGTATCATTCATTGCGAGGGTAAGGTTGACGGCAAGGTTGCCTGCGAATGCGATTGCACCTTTGCTATTATGGACCCGAAAGAAAATTAATCAGCAAAATACAAAAAAGCTGTAATTGGTAGAATAAGCGAGCAATACAGCTAAAATTAATGCTAAATTCATTTAACTGTGATTTTTGTAATGTTAAAAATCGTGGATACCTGTGATTATAGTATTATATTTATATTTAATTGCTTGATTAACATCTTGTTTGGGGAGTGAAAATAATGAGTTCGGTTATTATGCCAACCAATGGTATCCATGAAACTGCAATCATTCATCCGTCTGCTAAAATCGGCAAGGACGTTAGCGTAGGTCCTTATGCTGTTATCGACGAAGATACGGAGATTGGCGACGGCTGCGTGATTGGTGCACATGTGACTATCCATCCATATACTAAAATCGGCAAGAATTGCAATTTCTTCCCGGGCTGCTCTATTGGTGCAGTACCGCAGGATTTAAAATTTGTAGGTGAAAAGAGCTATACCATTATCGGGGATGGCGGCAGCTTCCGTGAATGCTGCACTGTTCATCGTGCATGCGGCGAAGGCAACGAAACCCGTATCGGCAACAATATCCTGATGATGGCCTACACCCATGTAGCACATAACTGCATCGTGGGTAACAATGTTATTATGTCTAACGTGGCAACACTTGCAGGCCACGTTATCGTTGAGGACCGTGCCGTTATCGGCGGCTTGTCTGCAGTACACCAGTTCTGCAAGATTGGCCGTAACGCAATGATTGGCGGTATGGCACGTGTAACCCAGGATGTTCCTCCGTTCATGATCTGCGCCGGTGATCCTGCTTTTGTTTCCGGTCTGAACAGCGTAGGTCTTTCCCGCGCAGGTATGCCGGTTGAAGAACGCAGCGAGCTGAAAAAGGCTTTCCGCATTCTTTATCGCAGCGGCTTGCCGCTGCAGGAGGCAATCAGCACTATGGAGCAGGAGCTGACAAGCTCCGAGCCTATGGAACATCTGCTGCGTTTCCTGCGTAATGTTGAACGCGGCATCATCCGTACACGCAGAGGCTAAGGCTATGGAGGTACTGGGCGTACTTTCAGGTGTCGGACATCTGCCGGTAGAGGTAGCACGCTCGGCAAAGGAGCTGGGTTACCATGTTGTCGCTGTAGGTGTTGTTCCCGGTATTGACGAGGAGCTGCCTGGCAGTGTTGATGCTTATTACGATATCAACATCGGCAAAATTGGCAAGATTATTTCTACGCTGAAAAAAAATAAGGTTACCAAGGTCACCATGATCGGTAAGGTAACAAAGGAAGTTTTGTACAAAGCAGGCAGGATTGTTCCTGATCTGCGGGCGATAAAAATTTTAGCTACTATTCCGGACCGCAAGGATGATACTATCATGAATGCGATTGTTAAGGAGCTGGAGGACGAAGGCATTGAGGTTATGGATCAGACCTTGCTGATCAAACCGCTTTTGCCACAGCCTGGCGTTCTGACAAAGCGTAAGCCTACAGAGGCAGAGCTTGCGGATATGGAATTTGGCTTTGAGATGGCGAAGGCTATCGGCGGACTTGATATTGGTCAGACCGTAGTTGTAAAAAATCGTGCTGTGATGGCAGTAGAAGCAATTGAAGGCACTGATGCCTGCATTTTGCGCGGCGGTTTTTTAGGCAAGGGCGGCGTTATCGTAGCCAAGGCTGCCAAGCCGAAGCAGGATCAACGCTTTGATATTCCCGGTTTTGGTACGACAACGATTGAATCTATGATTCATGCCGGTGCGACCGGAGCTGTTATTGAAGCAGGTAATACTATCATTCCGGAGCGCGAAAAGGTGATTGCGCTGGCAGATGAGCACAATATTACCATTCTTGTAAAATAAATATCGTAAAAATTTCGTATTTCTTAGCGGCTGATAGCTTATGTCAGCCGCTTTTTGTGTTATAATATATACTGAATATATATAGGTAAATGCAAGGAGACATCATGGCGAAAATATTAATATCTGCCGGAGAAGCCTCTGGCGATATCCATGCAGCTGCTGTGACTGCTGCTATAAAAAAACTTGATAGCAAGGCTGAGGTCTTTGGCATGGGCGGCGACGCTCTGCGTCAGGCTGGCGGTGAGGTGCTGTGGGACATTAAGGACCATGGCGTAATGGGCTTTGTGGAGGTTATCCGCAAGCTGTCGGATTTATTCCGCCTGCGCAGTGATTTTGCGCGCATTATGGACGAACGCAAGCCGGACTGTCTGGTGGTTGTCGATTACCCCGGTTTTAATATGAAGCTGGCTAAGCTGGCTCATGATAAAGGAATTCCTGTTGTATCATATATTGCACCGTCGGCATGGGCCTGGAACAAGGGCCGTGCCAAAAAGGTTGCGAAGATAGTGGATAAGGTTGCCTGCATCTTTCCTTTTGAATACGATGTGTACAAGGAAGCAGGTGCTCCCGTAGAGTTTGTAGGTCATCCGCTGCTGGATATTGTACATCCTACAATGACAAAGGCCGAGGCTGAAGCCTGGGCCGGCAAGCAGCCCGGTAAAAAGCTGGTACTGCTGATGCCCGGCAGTCGTCTGATGGAAATTGAAAAAATGCTGCCGACATTGCTGGCAGGCGCCAAGCTTTTACAGAAGAAAATGCCAGATGTGCAGTTTGTTATGCCGCGTGCCAATACTATTCCGCTGGTCATGCTGCAGGAAAAGATAGCGGCGTATGGTATTGAGGTGAAAATTACTGAAGGCCATAACTATGATTTGTTCAGTGTGGCGGACCTGGCGCTGGCAACCAGCGGCACAGTAACGCTGGAGGCTGCTTTATGCGGACTGCCGAGCGTGATTGTCTATCGTACATCGGCACTGAATGCATTTATAGCGCGTTTGGTAATTAACATTCCCAATATCGGCTTACCTAATATCGTAGCCGGCAGAACAATTATGCCGGAGCTGCTGCAGGAGGACTTCACCCCGGAAAAATTAGCGAAAACTGCAGTAGAGCTGTTGCAGCCTGAGCGTCAGGCACAGATGCAAAGCGATTTGTCATATATGAAGCACAGACTTGGTGAACCCGGTGCGGTAAACCGTGTCGCTCAATTAATCTTAAAAATGACTGAGGAGAGAAAATGAATTTATACTTTCGAGCATTGAAATATATTAAACCATATTGGAAACGAGGCTTGGCAGCTGGAATTTGTACTATTATTGCTGCAGGTGGTACAGCTTATTTGCCGTTTGTTATCAAGGATATGGTTGACCAGGTGTTGAGTGAAAAAAATACAACTATGCTGAATTGGATAGTATTAAGCATTATTGTTGTATTTGTTATTCGTGGTATTGCTTATTATGGTCAGAGCTATCTGATGAACTATGTTGGTCAGCGCGTGATTATTGATATCCGTAAAGCCGTTTTTGAAAAGCTGCAGCGCCTGAGCATGAGCTTTTACGACAAGCATAAAACTGGTACGATTATGAGCTATGTGACCAACGACGTAAGTGCATTGCAATCTGCGATGGTAGACAACGTTGTGGAAATGATTACTGAAACAGTGATTTTAGTAGCTTCTATTGTCATGATGATTTATTTGGACTGGAAGCTGTTTCTTGTAACCTTTGCAACCTTTCCAGTGGTACTCTTCTTTATCGACAGCTTTGGCAAACGCATCCGTAAATCCGGTAGTCGTATTCAGGAGGCTGCTGCTGATATTACCTCTGTACTGCAGGAGGTTGCTTCCTCTCCGCGCGTAATCAAATCCTTTGTGCGTGAAGGCTATGAAGTGGACCGTTTTGACAAGGAAAATATGAACAACTTCCGTGCTAATATGAAGTATGCACAGCTTTCCTCAACGCTTACTCCGACGATTGAATTTGTTGCGGCTGTCGGCGTTTCCATTATTCTCTGGTACGGCGGCAACAGCGTTATCAATGGCAGTATCACCGCAGGCTCTCTGGTAGCCTTCCTGACCTATGCTGTTAATATTTCTAACCCGATTAAACGTTTGAGCCGCGTTATCGGCAATATTCAGAAGGCATTGGCTGCAGCGCAGCGTGTTTTTGACGTACTTGATTTACCGGAAGATATTAAAAATGCACCTGATGCCAAAGCTCTGCCGAAGGTGAAGGGTGATGTACGCTTCAATGATGTAAGCTTTGCTTACAACGAAAACGAAGAGGTGCTGAGCCATGTTTCCTTTGAGGTTAAGCCGGGCGAAATGGTTGCCTTTGTCGGTCCTTCCGGTGCGGGTAAATCTACCGTAGCCAGCCTGTTGCCGCGTTTCTATGATGCGATTAACGGCAGCATTACGATTGACGGTCAGGATATCCGCAAGGTTACGCTTGATTCCCTGCGTGAGCAGGTTGGTATCGTACCGCAGGAAACAGTGCTGTTCAACGGCTCTGTTTATGATAATATTCTTTACGGCCGCCTTGATGCGACTCGTGAGGAGGTAGAGGCAGCAGCAAAGGCTGCTAATGCCCACGACTTTATTATGCAATTGCCTGATGGCTACGAAACAATGCTGGGTGACCGTGGCATGAATATTTCCGGTGGTCAGCGTCAGCGTATTTCCATTGCCCGGGCAATATTGAAAAACCCGCAGATTCTGATTCTCGACGAGGCAACCTCTGCACTAGATACGGAAAGCGAGCGCGTGGTACAGGAGGCTCTGGACCGCCTGATGGTAGGCAGAACATCCTTTGTTATTGCGCATCGTCTTTCAACGATTAAAAATGCCGATAAGATTATGGTTCTGGAAAAGGGCCAGCTTATCGAGCAAGGTAACCATGATGAGCTGATGGCTATGGACGGGCTGTACGCGCATCTGTATAAGATTCAGTATCGCAGCAAGGAAGCCAAGTAAGGCGAAAAGAGGTTAGTAAATGTATATACTCTACAATATTCTTATTTTAATAGTGTTGGTAATTTTTATTGTCCCCTATTACACTTACCGCCTGTTTACAGAAAAAGGCTTCGCTTTGCGCTTTAAGCAGAGTCTGGGCTGTGTAGATGAAAAGGAAATCGCTAAGGTTATCGGCAAGGACTGTGTTTGGATTCATGGTGCTTCCGTAGGTGAAATTGTTGCCACCAGTCCGCTGGTTAAACAAATCCGCAAGGAAATGCCGGAGCGTCCGGTGCTGGTATCTGCCTTTACCGTAGGCGGCTATAACATGGCTAAACAAATTATTCCTGAAGCAGATGCTATCATCTACTTCCCGCTGGATTTACCGTTTGTCGCAGAATCCTTGGTCAAGCGTATTCATCCAGGTGTATTCATGCCGGTAGAAACCGAGCTGTGGCCTAACTTCCTGCGTGCTATTCGCGAACGCCATATTCCCGTAATGATGGTAAATGGCCGTATTTCCGAAAAATCCGTTAAAAACTACAAATATCTTTATGGTATTTGGGATGATATGCTCAATACCGTAACCCGCTTCTGCATGCAGTCCAGCATTGATGCCGACTATATTGCGCATCTTGGTGCTGACCGCAGCAAAATCTTTGTTACCGGCAATACCAAGTTTGACCAGACCTATGCGGAGGTTACGCCGGAGGATTTGGCAAAATATCGCTTTGAGCTTGGCTTGAAGGAGGATTATCCTATTATCGTTGCCGGTTCTACGCATCCGGGTGAAGAAAAGGTACTGCTTGAATCCTTTAAGGCTATCCGTGAAAAATATCCTCATGCGCGTTTGATTATCGCACCGCGTAAAACTGCCAGAGCAGATGAAATTGCCAAGCTGGCAAGTCATTACGGCTATGAAACAGGCTTCCGTTCCAAAATGCTGGAGGAAAGCGGCGAGCGTAAGGAATATCCTTTGCTGATTATTGATACAATCGGTGAGCTGGGACGTATTTATGCTGTAGGCGATGTTGTTTTTGTCGGCGGCTCCTTCAGCAATACCGGCGGTCACAACGTACTGGAGCCTGCTGCTCATGCCAAACCGATTCTCGTTGGCCCGAGTATGCAGAACTTTAAGGATTCCTATGCGCTTTTAAGCAAGGTTAAGGCCTGCAAGATGGTGAACAACAATGATGAGATGACGAAGGAAATGCTGGACATTCTGGGCAATGATGAGCGTCGTGCGCAGATGGGTGCGGCTTCCTTGCAGGTTATCAAAGAGAACCGCGGCGCAGATGTGCGCAGTATCCATTATCTCAAGGAGCTGCTTGATTTAACTGCTGTGCCTGCACGTGAATACAAAAGCTATCCGATTAATACGCGTAACCTGACGGATGAGGGCGGCGGACGCCTGCGTCACGGTGATGCGATTATCCAATATGTTATGCAGGTTGCCTATGGACCGGAAACTCCGTTCTTCGGCTGGCTGCTGCTGGCAGTTCTGCGTGGCATGTCTTATTTATATGAGTTTGGTGTCTGCTGCAAGCTGTCTATGTATAATTGCGGCCTGCTGCACAGAGAAAAGCTGAACTGCTGCGTTATCTCTATCGGTAATATTACCGTCGGCGGCACCGGTAAAACTCCTACCGCCCAGAAGATGGCGGCAATTATCAAGTCTATGGGCTATCGCGTTGTTATCCTGAACCGCGGCTACCGTTCGCATTGGGGTAAGGAGCTGGGCGTAGTTTCCGACGGCAATAAGATTTTTATGACTGCTTATGAAGCAGGTGATGAAGCTTACCTGATGGCGAAAACTTTGCCGGGAATTCCCGTAATCATCGGCAAGAACCGTGCTGTTACCGGCCGCTATGCTGTCGAAAAGCTGGATGCCGAGGTTATCATTATGGACGATGGCTATCAGCACTGGCAGCTGGAGCGCGACCTGGATGTTGTCCTGGTAGATACACTGAATATGTTCGGTAACGGCTGCGTGCTGCCGCGCGGTACTCTGCGTGAGCCGCTCGAAAACCTGAGCCGCGGCGATTTGTTCCTGCTGACCAAAACCGACCAGAGCAGCAAGCTGAGCCGCATTCAGCTGCGTCATACCATTGCCAAATATAATGACAAGGCACCGGTGGTAGAAAGTATTCACCATCCGAAAAACTTTGTGGAAATTGCCGACTGGTACAAGGGTATTTCCGAAAATATCAAGGATCTGGAAGAGCTGCGCGGCAAGGATGTTATGGTTTTTTCCGCAATCGGCAACCCGTCCTCCTTCGAACAAACTCTCTCCAGTATCGGTTTGAATATCATGGAGGCTGTACGCTATCCCGACCATCACGATTACGGTATGCTGGAGATGCAGTACATCAACGAGCGTGCCAGCAGCCTGAAGGCTGTAGCGATGGTTACTACGGCGAAGGATGCTGTTAAGATTCCGACTGAATTTATTTATTCTGCCCGCGAAATTCCTCTGTATATCCTGAACATGGATATCTGCATTACCGAGGGTATGGATAAGTTCAAAGAATATATTGACCATGCCATTAAAAAGGAGCTTGATAAAAAATGAAAGTTTTATGCGTAATTCCTGCACGTTATGCTTCTACCCGTCTGCCGGGCAAACCGCTTTCCCTGATTGCTGGCAAGCCGATGATTCAGCACGTTTATGAGCGTGCCTGTCAGGCTAAGCTGCCGGACGAGGTAGTTGTAGCTACTGATAATGAGCTTGTCAAAAAGGCTGTAGACAGCTTTGGCGGCAAAGCAATGATGACCTCTCCTGACCATCCGAGCGGCACTGACCGTTTGGCCGAGGTAGCGCTGAACTATCCTGATGTTGATGTTATTGTTAACGTACAGGGTGATGAGCCGATGATTCCGCCTGAGGTTATTGATCGTCTGGCTGAATGCTTCACCGGTGACAGCGAGCTGCAGATGGCAACATTGAAGGTTGCTATGAACGAGGAGGATTACAACAATCCTGCTGCCGTAAAGGTTGTAACAGACCTTAACGGCTATGCACTGTATTTCTCCCGCAGCCTGATGCCGTATCCGCGCAATAAGCCTGAAGGCTACAAGGTTTACAAGCATGTAGGCATTTATGCTTACCGCCGCAGCTTCCTGCTGAAATATGCAGCACTGCAGCCGACACCGCTGGAAAGAGCGGAAAGCCTGGAGCAGCTGCGTGCACTGGAAAATGGTTATAAGATTAAAGTTCTGGAAAGCGATTTCCAGGGCATCGGTGTTGATACCCCCGAGGATTTGGCAGCAGTCAATGAGCTGTTTGCTAAAATGAATAAATAAGCTGGAGGATACTTATGCAAATCGTTAAAGTTGGTAATTATGAAGTAGGTCAGGGCCATCCCCTGATGCTGATGGCAGGTCCCTGCGTGCTCGAAGGCTATGAGCGCAGCCTGATGATTGGTCAGCGTACCAAGGCTATCTGCGACAAGCTGGGCATTCCCTATGTATTTAAGGCTTCCTTTGATAAGGCTAACCGTTCCTCTTATGCTTCCTTCCGCGGACCTGGCATTGAAGAGGGCTTAAAGCTTCTGGCTCAGATTAAAAAGGACCTGGGCGTTCCTGTAGTAACCGATATCCACGAGCCCTGGCAGGCTGAAAAGGCTGCCGAGATTGTAGATATTCTGCAAATCCCGGCTTTCCTGTGCCGTCAGACTGATTTGGTTTATGCAGCTGCCAAAACCGGCAAGACTGTTAATGTAAAAAAAGGCCAGTTCCTCGCACCTTGGGACATGAAAAATGTTATCAAAAAGGTTGAGGAAGCAGGCAATCATAACATTATGCTGACCGAGCGCGGTGCAAGCTTCGGCTACAACACACTGGTAACCGATATGCGCGGTCTGGCTATTATGCGTGAGCTTGGTTATCCCGTAGTTATGGATGCTACTCACAGCGTACAGATTCCTGGCGGACAGGGTACCTCCAGCGGTGGTCAGAGCCAATATGTTCCGCATATGGCACGTGCTGCTGCTGCTGTTGGCATCGATGCTCTTTTCTTAGAGGTGCATGATAATCCGGCAGAAGCATTGAGCGATGGTCCGAACATGGTTAAGCTGGATAATCTGGAAAAATTATTGACCGACGTACTTGCCATTGACAAGATTGTACGTGGCTAAAGGTAGGGTGAGAACATGGAAGCAATGCTAAAGCATGCACAGGATGTTCTGCGCATGGAGGCAGAAGCAATTTTAGAGCTGGTGCCGCGTGTAGATGAAAATTTCGCTGCGGCAGTAAAACTGATTTTAGATTGCCAGGGCCGTACTGTTATTACCGGTATGGGCAAATCCGGTCTGATTGGCCGCAAAATGGCAGCAACCTTAGCCAGCACAGGTACACCGTCCTTTTATCTGCATCCTGCAGAGGGCATTCATGGTGATCTGGGCATGGTTACAGAAAGCGATGTTGTTATTGCGCTTTCCAACAGCGGTGAAACCGGTGAGGTTTTGAATATCCTGCCGTCTTTGCGCCGCATCGGTGCCAAGATTATCGCTATGGTCGGCAAGCCTGATTCTACCTTAGGCAAAAATGCTGACGTGGTACTTGATGTTGGTGTCAGCAAGGAGGCTTGTCCGCTTGGTCTTGCTCCGACGAGCAGCACGACTGCAGCGCTGGCCTACGGCGATGCGCTGGCCTTGGCGCTGCTTAAAAAGCATAACTTTACCGCAAGTCAGTTTGCTATCTTCCATCCGGGCGGCAGCCTGGGACGCAAGCTGCTTTTGACTGTAGGCAGCATTATGCATAAGGGCGAGGATAATCCGACTGTATTGGCAGATACCAAGGTACAGGATGCATTGTTTGTTATTACCGATAAAGGCCTCGGTGCTGTATCCGTTGTGGATGCAGACGGCGTTATGCAGGGTGTGCTGACTGATGGTGATATCCGCCGCGGTCTGAGCAAGGGTGTTGATTTCCTGCAGCGTCCTGTTTGCGAGCTGATGACGAAATCTCCGAAAACAATTACCGAAGACAAGCTGGCAGCGCAGGCTCTGCATCTTATGGAAAGCAACAAACCGAAACCGATTACCGTGTTGCCTGTTATTGACAAAGACAATAAGGTTATAGGCCTGCTGCATATGACCGACCTGGTAAGACAGGGAGTGGTGTAATGAAAAAAATCTTAGAATTTCCCTTTGGCAATAAGCAAAACAAACATGAAGAAATGTTGTCTTTGGATGATGAGATAGAATCTATATTTGATGAAGATGACGAGGATGATGATTTCTGTGAATTCGATGAGTTCATGGAAGAGTTTGCTGATGCAGCACAAGGGATTCGTATGCTGGCTCTTGATGTAGATGGCGTGCTGACTGATGGCACAATTTACATGGGCAATGACGGTGAGCTGTTCAAGGGCTTTAATGCTAAGGATGGCATGGGCATAAGCTATGCTATGCGCAACGGCATTGATGTTTGCATCATCACCGGGCGTAAAAGCGAGATTGTACGCAGAAGGGCTGCGGAATTAGGCATTACCTGCGTACTGGAGGGTGTGCGTGATAAGGCAGCGGCGTTAGAAAAAATAGCTGATTCCTACAGACTTGATTTAGAGGAAATTGCTTATGTAGGCGATGACCTCAATGACCTTGCACCTATGAATATTTGCGGACTGTCCTTTGCTCCGGCCGATGCTGCTGATGCAGTAATTGATATGTGTGACTTTGTATTGATTAATGATGGCGGTAAAGGTGCTGTAAGAGAGGCTGTTGATCTGCTGTTAGATGCACAGGGAAAGTTGGAGTCTGTTATTGATTCCTACATTAATTCCGGACAAGGAGATAGACAATAATGTGGCTTTATTATTTATTAAAAACTATGAGTACCGTAATTTCCTGGCTGCCCTATAAGGCAGTTGTGGTTATTGGTAAGGTTATGGGCCACCTCTATCATAAAATTGCCAAGAAGCAGCGTGTGCGTGCTGAGGAAACTATCAGCGAGCGTTTAGGCTATAGTCAGGAGCAGGCAGAGGCTACAATCAAATCGCTGTTTGTAAAGCTTGGCATAACCTTTATGGAGATTATGTACATGCCTGCGCTGAACAAGGATAATATCCGCGGTCTGGTAACCTTTGACCGTCCGGAGGTTTTGTGGGATGCGCTCAAGGAGAAGCATGGCGTTGTTATGCTGGCCTGCCATATGGATAACTGGGAATGGCTGGGCGCTGCACTGGCGCTGAACGGCTTTCCGCTGAGTGCAGTAGAAAAACCGCAGCCCAATCGTGTGTATAGTGATTTTATGAATGAGCTGCGCAAGGGCGTTGGCCAGGAAATCTTTTCACGCGGTACAAGTGAAATCCTCGGCTGTGCGCGAGCTATGAAGAAGGGCCGTATGCTGGGCCTGATAGCTGACCAGGACGGTGGCTATGACGGCATCTTCGTTCCTTTTTTGGGCAAGATGGCATCAACGCCTAACGGACCGGCATATTTTTCCCGTAAATTCAAAGCACCTATTGTGCCGATTTTTATAGTACGTAAGCCTGACGGCTATGGCCATAAAGCGATTGTACGCGACCCTATCCATTATGAATTCACCGGCGACCAAAAGCTGGATGATTATAATGTTACCCTAAAAATGACTCAGGAAGTTGAAAAAATAATCAAGGAATATCCTGATAACTGGTTGTGGTTCCAGCATCGCTGGAATACACCATACACCCCACCGGAGGAGGAAAAGCAGCCAGATGAAAAATAAGAAAGTAATTCTGTCAGTATTGGCAGGCATTGTAATTGCCGGTGCAATTATTGCCTGGCTGATGCTGAGCGGCGATAAACCTATAACTGTAAAACCGGGTGATGGTGTTACAGCGCAGATTAATGCTTCCTTAAAAAACAGTATGGTTAAAAGGGAAAAGGATGGCAAAAAGCTGTGGGAGTTTACAGTAGATGAGGTTGTCAACGATAAGGCTAAAAACACAGCCTATCTGAAGGGCATCAAAGGCAAAGTTTATCGTGCGGACGGCAGCTTTATCGATATTTCTGCGGATAAAGGCAGTGCCGGCATGAAGAGCAATGACTTTTTCCTGGAGGGTAATATTAAGGCTGTACTGAATACCGGCGGTGAGCTTTATGCCGATAAAATAAGCTGGAATCAGGAAAAAGAGCTCATTACGGCAACAGGGCATTTTAAAATGCATAAGGATGCCTATACCGCAACTGCGGATAGTGCTGTAACTACCAGTGCTTTTAAGCATATTAAGCTTAAGGGTAATGCTAAAGTGGAGAAAGGCGGCGAATAAGATGGCTTATAAAAATAGATTACTGCTGACAATGGCTGCAGCCGTGCTGGCAGCAGGCATAACAGCAACTGCTTTTGCGGCTTCGGGCAATTTCAGCGTTCAGGCTGATGAGCTTGAGTATGACCTGGGCAGCGGCGAAGCTGTAGCAAAAGGCAATGTTGTACTGATGCAGGATGGCGGCAGAGCTACTGCTGATTACGCTAAATTCAACAGTAAAAGCAAGAGCGGTGTTTTAACCGGCAATGTTATTGCCGACCGTGATGATGCACATATTGTGTGCAATGAGTTTATTGTGCATAATGAAAATGATTTGTCTGCTGTAGGCGGTGCCATGATTACCAAGGGCGGCAAAAGCCTGAGCTCTGACAGAGTTGATTATTACAAGGCGCGCGAATTTGCCGAAACAATCGGCGGCTGGGCGCGTCTTACTGATAGCGACGGCAGTGTGCTGAATGCGGCAAAGATTGATTATAATATGGCACAGGGAGTTGCCAATGCATACGGCGGTGTTGATATCCGCAGTGATGCACGCAGCCTGACAGCTTCTGCTGACAGTGCAGTCTACAAAACCGATAACAGCGGTTATGTAGAGCTTATCGGCAATGCCAAAGCAACTCAGAACGGCAACAGCGTTGCCGGCGACAAGCTGCGCCTGACCAACACCAACGTGGCTATTGCCGACGGTAATGTAGATATTATCTATATTCCGGAAAAGCAGCCTGCGCTGCCCGGTAAAGAAAAGCAAGGCGCAGATGATAAAGCTTTAGCCTAAGAAGCGGAGGGCAAAGTTTTGGTTATAACAACAGATAATCTGGTAAAAATTTATAATACCCGTCACGTTGTTGATGGAGTAAGCATCAGCGTAGAGCAGGGCAGTGTAGTAGGCCTGCTCGGTCCTAACGGTGCCGGCAAGACGACAACCTTCTATATGATTGTCGGCATCGAAAAGCCTGATGCAGGTACCGTGATGCTCGACGGCAATGATATTTCCGCAATGCCCATGTATGAAAGAGCGCGTGCAGGTATCGGCTATCTGCCGCAGGAGGCTTCTATTTTCAGCAAAATGACGGTAGAAGACAATATCATGGCGATTCTGGAAACAACTGATCTGAATGCATCCGAGCGAGAAGCGAAGATGAACGCTCTGCTGGATGAGTTCCGTCTGAATCATGTGCGCAAGAGCGAGGGCAAGGCGCTTTCCGGTGGTGAACGCCGCCGCGTAGAGATTGCCCGTGCGCTGGCTACCGACCCGGCCTTCATTCTGCTGGACGAACCGTTTGCCGGCATCGATCCTATCGCCGTAGCGGATATTCAGGGCATGATTGCGCATTTGGCACAGCGTGGCATCGGCGTGCTGATTACGGACCATAACGTTCGTGAAACATTGAGCATTGTTGATAAGGCCTATATTTTGGCTGAAGGTCATATTTTACTGCATGGCGACAGCGAAACAATCGCTAATGATCCCGTTGCGCGTAAATATTATCTTGGCGATAACTTTAGCATGTAACAGGAGGAAGAAAAGTGCGCTTACGATTATTAGACCGTTATGTACTGAAGGAGCTTTTATACCCCTTCGTTTTCGGCATCGCTGCTTTCTCCAGTATTTTTATTGCCAGCACGATGCTGTTTAAAATTACGCAATACATGACTAAATACGGTGCTCCGCTGGAGACTGTAGCACGTTTATTTATGTATAATCTGCCGGAGATCATCAACTACACCTTCCCGATGTCTATGCTGTTGGCGGCGCTGATGGCCTTTGGCAAGCTTTCCGGTTCCAGTGAGATTACGGCAATGAAGGCCGGTGGTATCAGCTACTACCGTATTGTTGCACCTGTGCTGGTGGTAGGTTTTATTGTCAGCATGTTCTCTGTAATTTGGGCAGAAAAGGTAGTGCCTACGTCGAAGGCGACGGCGTCACGGATCCTTAACGAGGAAATACGCCATAATACGCGTCCGACAACGCAGGACCATATTATCATCAAAACTATCAGCGGTGATACCCAACGTGTTACCTATGCTAATAAGTTTGATGAAAAGCTTGGCAAGATGACCGATATCACTATCGAAGAGTTTAATAAAGGCAAGATTGCCCGTATTCAGACCGCCAAGGAAGGCTATTGGGAAAACGGCAGCTGGCGTATTGTAGATGGCAACGTTTTTGCGCTGGATGACAAGGATGGCGTACAAAGCAGTGCCAAATTCAAGGAACAGATCATTCCCTTGAACTTCTCGCCCAAGCAGATTTCCTGGGAGCAAAAAGAGCCTGAGGAAATGACTATCCGCGAATTACGCGAATACATCAGTATGCTGGAATCCCAGCATTCCTCGGCAGCACGTCAATGGTGCGAAATCTTTATGAGAATCAATATTCCGCTGGCAAGCTTCTTCTTTGCTATGATTGGCGCCTGCCTTGGTACTCAAAAGCAGCGTACCAGCTCTTCTATTGGTCTTGGCATCAGTATTATCGTAATATTTATCTATTACGCAGTAATGACCTTTACTACCGGATTGGGCAAGGGTGGTGCAATGCCGCCGCTGCTGGCCTGCATGCTGCCTAATATTCTTTGCTTAGGCGCAGGTCTTTATCTGATGAAAAAGAAAAATGCCTAAATAATTTAGATGAGTGAGTCATGGAGGTGAGTACTTGGTAGGTATAAGATTAATTATCATTATGGCCGTTGTAGGTGGCCTGATTGCCTATCTTGCCGATAAAATGGGCAGTAAAATAGGCAAGAAGAGAATGTCGGTATTTGGCCTGCGTCCAAAGCACACGTCAATATTACTTACAGTACTCGGCGGTACCATTATTGCTGTTCTGACTATCAGTGTTATGGCAATAGCATCACAGAGTGCGCGCACAGCCTTGTTTGGCATGGAAAAAATTCAGCAGGAGCTTAAGCTTTTAAACCAAGAAAAGGCAGATACAACTGCTGCACTTGAACAGGCTAAAGGCAAGGTTAACGAGCAGAACAAAAAAATCAGTGAGCTTGATGCTAAAATCAAGGAAGCAGTTGCCGAAAATGATGCAATGGAAATCAAGTTGGCCCAGGTTAATGACATGTACAGCCAGGCACAGAATGAGGTAAATTCGCTTACACATTCCAAGCTGCAGCTGACGAATGAAATTGACGAGCTGGAAAAAACTACGGAGGCTTTGCGTAAGGGTATCATCAATATGCGTGAAGGCCAGGTTTATTACCGCGCCGGTGAGGTTGTCTTTGCTGGTGTTATGCGCGGTGGTCTGAAGCATGAGGAAAACATGATTCAGATGAACTGGCTGCTGCAAAATGCTAATGAAGCAGCATTGCAGCGCTTGGGTGTCATTCACGATGAGCAAAAGCCTCTGCAGGCTATCTGGATTGGCAAAAATGTTGTCGATAATGCTGTAGCAAGGCTGGATAAAAGCAAGGGTAATATGCTTTTCCGTATCCGTGCTGTTGCCAATATCATAGTTGGCGAGCTGGCAGTATGCGATATTGAAATGGTAGATAATCAGTTCATTTATCCTGACGGAACCTTGATTTTCAGTGAGCAGTATAATCTTGGTAATAACGGCCCGAGCTATGAAAGCGTGCTTATGGAATTCCTGACGCAGATTAACCATAATGCGGTAAAGGCCGGTGTGCTGCCTGATCCGATGACGGGTAAGGTTGGCAGTATGGATGCAGCTACGATGATTGAAGCAGCAAATTCGATGCGTCGCACCAGAGGCAGCTTTATTCTGCGTGCTTATGCTAAAGGCGATATTACGACAGCCGGACCTGTAAGGGTAAGGCTGGAGGTGGTTCCGGTCAATGAGTAATTATCTTGGCGTAGATCCGGGGCGCAGCAAAACAGGATTGGCATTAGTTGCCGCTGATGGCAAAATCTTGAGCCTGCATATCGCTATGACGGATAATCTTGCTGCAGAGCTGCGACAGTTTGTCGGTTCAGCTAAGCTGCAGGGAATTATTATGGGCAACGGCACAAATAATAAGGCTATAGGCGCAGTTTTGCGTGAGCTTTATCCGGATTTGGTACCGGAGCTTGTCGGTGAAGCATACAGTACGGAAGAAGCTCGTAGCCTGTATTGGCAGGAAAATCCTCCTAAGGGCTGGCGCAGGCTGGTGCCGTTAGGTCTTTTGGTGCCGCCGGAGCCGCTTGATGCATATGCTGCTGTTGTACAGGTACGCAGATGGCTGAAGAAAAATGAGGAAGTAAATTAATGAATAAGCTTGGAGATTTAAGCTGTAAGGAATTTTTAACTGAGCTTGCAAGCGCCGCGCCCGCCCCTGGCGGTGGCGGCGGCGCTGCTATGACCAGCGCGTTGGCGGGCGGAGCGGTACGGT
>OGPT01000320.1_pt1 | contig 52431 bp, 48 predicted proteins | sample 1552951 | NCBI WGS metagenome assembly OGPT01 (sample SAMEA2580224, study PRJEB22360) | human gut metagenome | biome: human gut; feature: human-associated habitat; material: faeces | place: Denmark | collected 2008/2010
ATATGGCAGCCATGAATGTAAAGCCTGCCACTACACATCCGCTTGCCACGCAGGAAATTGGCGGTATGATCGATATGATAAAGACATTGATCGACAAAGGGCATGCTTATGTGGCAGCAGACGGAACTGTTTACTACAGAACAAGAAGCTTTAAGGATTATGGAAAGCTTTCCCATAAAAATATCGACGATTTAAGAGGCGGTAACAGAAGCCTTCTCGTATCCGGCGAGGATCAGAAGGAAGACCCGCTTGACTTTGTATTATGGAAACCGAAAAAAGACGGCGAGCCATACTGGGAATCTCCATGGTGCGACGGTCGTCCGGGCTGGCATATCGAATGCTCCGTTATGAGCAAAAAATACCTCGGTGATGAGATCGATATTCATGCAGGCGGCGAAGATCTGATCTTCCCACATCATGAAAACGAGATCGCACAGTCGGAGGCATGCAACGGCAAGATCTTTGCAAGATACTGGATGCATAATGCGTTCCTGAACATCGATAATAAGAAGATGAGTAAATCACTCGGTAACTTCTTTACCGTACGTGATATCAGTGAAAAATACGATCTGCAGGTGCTTCGTTTCTTTATGCTTTCCGCACACTACAGAAGCCCGCTGAACTTCAGTGCGGAGCTGATGGAAGCTGCCAAGAACGGACTGGAGAGAATCCTGACCTGTGCCCAGAACCTGCAGTACAGATTAGAGCATGCGGCAAACAGCCACATGACAGAAGAAGAGAGCAGGCTTTATGAGCAGGCGGTAACTTATGTAAACCGTTTTGATGAAGCGATGGATGATGATTTCAATACGGCAGATGCCATTTCCGTTATCTTTGAACTGGTAAAATTCATCAACTCCAATACAGGGGAAGAAAGCTCCAAGGCATATTTACAGAATCTGTACGAAGAGCTGAAAATGCTGACAGATATCTGTGGTCTGCTCATTGAGCCGAAGCAGGAGCTTCTCGATGCAGATATTGAAAAGCTGATCCAAGAAAGACAGGATGCCAGAAAGCAGAAGAACTTTGCCCGTGCAGATGAGATCCGTAACGAGCTGCTGGAGAAGGGTATCGTGTTAGAGGATACCAGAGAAGGAGTAAAATGGAAGAGAGCATAAGTCTGCTTTCGCAGATCAAGGAAACATTTGCCTGTAAGGAAACGGATATCAGAACCTATTCGCCGATCACGCTTGCTTTTTTAGGCGACTGTATTTATGATCTTGTGATCCGGACTGTTCTGGTGGAGCGATGCAATCGTGATGCCAACAGTTTACATAAGATAAAAAGTGCGGTGGTAAAGGCGGATGCGCAGGCAGAGATGATCGAAGCACTTCTGCCGGAGCTGACGGAAGAAGAAGCCGGTGTATACAGAAGAGGCAGAAATGCAAAAACCTCGCATACCGCAAAAAATGCATCAGTGGTTGCTTACCGGAAAGCGACCGGGTTTGAGGCTTTGATGGGCTATTTATATTTGACGGAACAGACAGACAGACTGCTTTTTCTTGTAAAGAAGGGGCTTACGCTGATCGGAAAAGAAATCTGACGGCAGGATCAAGTGACCGGGAAAACGGGTAGAAATGAGGAAAAGATGCGATACGAAGAATTTACGATAGAAGGCAGAAATGCGGTCATAGAAGCATTTCGCAGTGGCAAGCCGATTGATAAGGTATTTATTTTGGACGGCTGTCAGGATGGACCTATGGTGACCATCCGCAGGGAAGCAAAGAAAAAGGATGTCATGATCAAGTATGTGACAAAGGAACGTCTTGACCAGATGTCCGAGACCGGCAAGCATCAGGGCGTCATCGCCTATGCGGCGGCTTATGAATATGCGGAGGTTTCCGATATTCTGGAAAAAGCAAAAGAAAAGGGAGAAGATCCGTTTATTTTTATTCTGGATAATATTGAGGATCCGCACAATCTTGGTGCGATCATCAGAACAGCCAATTTAGCAGGCGCGCATGGAGTGATCATTCCGAAGAACCGGGCAGTCGGACTGACTGCGACCGTTGCGAAGGCATCTGCAGGTGCACTGAATTACACGCCGGTTGCAAAGGTGACAAACCTTTCCCAGACGATCGAAGAGCTGAAAAAAGAAGGGCTTTGGTTTGTCTGTGCGGATATGGATGGTGAGATCATGTACAGGCAGAATCTGACAGGGCCGATCGGACTGGTGATCGGGAATGAAGGGGAAGGTGTAGGACGTCTTGTGAAGTCCAAATGTGATCTTGTGGCAAGGATCCCTATGCAGGGAGACATAGACTCCCTGAATGCATCTGTGGCAGCGGGTGTACTTGCCTATGAGGTTGTCAGACAGAGAATGCAGGTAAAGAAATAGACGAAAATGAGGTAACAAATGCGGGACAGATGGAAGGATTGTTCGGATGAAGAACTGATCATACGACTGCGTGAAGGAGAGCAGGAGGTCATGGATTATCTGATGGATAAGTATAAAAATCTTGTCAGGGATAAAGCAAAATCCATGTATATTCTGGGTGGTGATACAGAGGATCTGATCCAGGAAGGAATGATCGGTCTGTTTAAAGCTGTCAGAGATTATGATTTTGGCAGGGATGCCGGCTTTTCAACATTTGCCACGCTCTGTATTTCCAGACAGATGTATACGGCTGTGCAGGCATCCGGACGAAAAAAACATATGCCCCTTAATACATATATTTCATTGTCAGGCGAGACAACACATACGGATGAGCAGAAGGAAAATGTGCCTCTGGAAAACGTATTGCAGTCAGGACAGCTCAGTGATCCGGAAAAAATGCTCATAGACCGGGAAAATGTGGAATATATTGAACAGATGATACAGTCCCGGCTCAGCAGCTTTGAAAAGCAGGTGCTGGATCTGTACCTGACCGGAATGGGATATGTGGAGATTGCAAAGGTACTTGGAAGGGATGAAAAGTCAACAGATAATGCATTGAGCAGACTGAAATCAAAATTACGGAAGGTGATCGAATAACAGATGACCGAATATGTTGAAAAAACGACCGCATCTGCATGAAAAATGGAGAAAACGGGAAATAGATTTGACTGCATTTGGCATGTTGATATATGATAAAAAGGAAGTGTAAACTGTAGCAAAGCTATTACATAGCATAAAAGAATGAGAGGGAATTTCAGATGGAGAGAAATGATCCAAATACCAAGATGAGAGAAAAAATCTACAAAGAATTAAAGGTTAATTTCCAAAATCTTGAGCAGCAGATTAAAGAGCTGGAAAATTTAAACGCCGAATATGCGATCAAATGTGATCTGTACGGACAGTGTCTGGCAGAGCATCTGCTGAGCAGCGGCAGTGATGTGATCAAGAAGCATTTAGAGGAAACACATGCCAAGATTCAGGAAAATGAAGAAGCGATCAAGCAGCTGAAGCTGGAAAGAGATGCTTATCGCATCGAGATTGAGATCTACGAAAATAACATCAAGGATAAATAAAGCAGATAAAAAGAACAGCGATGTGTCTTAGATGGATACAGCGCTGTTTTGTTCTGTTTTCAGCTTCAGCGTTCTGTCTCTGATGCCAGGTGAAAGGGGGGTACCTCAGTGTACCTCACCTGAAGGGAAAAAAGAAAACCTCGAAAATGCCGTATTTTCAAGGTTTCTAGGGGAAAAATTGTAAGAGCTGCTGACGGGAATTGAACCCGTGACCCCTTCCTTACCAAGGAAGTGCTCTACCTCTGAGCCACAGCAGCTTTTTTGTTACCGAACGATATTGTATCAAAGAAACGATTCTTTGTCAAACAAAAACTGGATTCTCAGCGTAAAATATGGTAAAATTCTGAATAAGTCAAGTATTGGTGAGAGGGTTATAAGGAGAAGGATACTACATGAATCAAAATCTTTATATGAGGGATTTTATAAAAGATAATAACCGCAGGATCAATGGGATTCTCGGGAAGCTGATCGCGGCATTTCTGATACTGATCCCTGCGGCGGTTATCGCATGGCAGGTGGATGTGCTTGTGCTGGAAAAGAGCACACTTATCAAAGTATGTCTCTTGATTTTTGCGGCATCGGTTATTCCGGTGATCGTCTGCCGGTATTCTTATAATGAAACAGTCAACCGATGTGTCTGTCTGACACTTATGGAAGGGCTTGTCTGTCTGGTTGCCTGTAATGATGTGATCAGTCTGAAGCTGTTTTATGTGATCGTACCGCTTGTCAGTCTTCTGTATGCGGATAAAGCGATATTTATACACACGGCAAGAAATTGTTTTTTTGCCATGCTCTGTGTATTTTTGTATAAATTTTACCAGACGGACCACAGACTTCATACGCTGCGCTACACATATCAGACAAGCTATGAAGAAATACTTGCGACTGTACTGGAGTATCTGATCTTAATGCTTCTGATGTATCTGCTCTGCATGAAGGAAAGGGATATGATCCTGTCCGGTTTTTTGCTGGAACAAAGAGAGGATGGCAGTTATGTGACAGCAGCAGTGGCTGCAACACCGGCAGCAGAGACGGAGCAGGCAGCAACTTATAATACAAAGGGCTTATTTCTGGAGATCAATCAGAAAATACAGAGTATGATCCGGGGAAAGGATAAGGTTTTTCTGCTGCATGTGGATTATGATCTACCCAGCGTACTCGTTGGAAATACCGAAAAGATCCGTCTTGCCATGATCAACATCTTAAGTGATCTGCTGCAGTTTACGGAGCAGGGAACAGTCACAATGACCGTTACTTATGAAAAGGGTATTCTGCCAAGAAGAGGGCAGAATATCACACTGGTGTGCAGGATCGACTGCAGTGAGGATCTGACGGAAGATCTGCGTTATGGAAATGCACCGGGCTTTGCGCTTGCCAAAAATATGATCCAGAAGCTGAACGGTATCTTTTTGGATAAGACCGCTGGAGCAGAGGTCAGACAGACCAAATTTGTGATTTCATTTTTGCAGACGGTTGAGGATGAGGAAACGATCGGACAGATCAAGGAGAAACATAGAGAAGAGCAGAAGGAACTGATCACAGATTCCCGCAAAAAGGCACAGAATCTGTATTACGCCAAGCAGGTGAAGGCACTTGTGGTAGATGACAGTCCGGTAAACTGTAAGCTGGTCGCATCTTTGCTGAAATCATACGGTATGCAGGCAAAGACAGTGGAAAGCGGTGAAGAGGCGATTGAAGAGCTTCGCACAAGGAAATATGATTTTGTTATTCTTGATCATATGATGCCTGTTAAGGGCGGTATCCAGACAGCAAAGGAGATCAGACAGCTTGCGGATCCTTATTTTGAACTTCTGCCGCTTTTAGTCATGACATCCAATATTACGGAGGAGTCCAAACAAATCTTTTATGACTGCGGCTTTTCCGAAGTTATCTCAAAACCGATTAAGGAGGAGGAACTGCGACAGGCACTGGCACATTGCATGTTCTTATGATCAAAATGAAAAAGTTTTTTGCGCAGTTTAAAAGTTTAGATTTATGGACAGGGATTGAAGCAGCTTTTGGAGCTGTTTTGACCCTGTTTTCCATTTTCGGTCTGTTTATAAAGGGCTGGTACGATCAGCTTCCTGTTTACAAGGATCTGATCTGCGGGCTAACAACATGGTCGGGTTATAACAAACAGGCGGATCTGTGGCTGATCCGGGGAGCGATCATTGGTCTGCCGCTGTTATTTATCCTGTTTGCATGGATCCTGCTAAAAGTGAAGCCGGTAAGGCAGAATACGGGCAGAGAAGAGAAAACAGACAGGGAAAAGGCGGTTTATGGTTTTATGATCGGATATGCAGCTGTATTGCTTATGATACTGACACAGCAGAGGTATATGTGGCAGTATGCAGGGCTTTATGCGGTATTGCTTTTGGGTTATCTGCTTTGTCAGCACACTAAAACAAGTTATGTAAACTGCGTAGAACAGGCGTCATTTGTCTATGGGGCTTTGACCGTGCTGTTTCTGGCAGCAGGCTGGAAGGTAAGGATCGCACAGCTCTGGCAGGCTGGCAGCCTTGTATTATTAGGGATTACAGCCGTTTTCTTTCTTATGCTTTGCGGACTGCCACAGCTTGGCAGGCTGTTTGTCAAGATAAGACTTGAGAAATATCTGCAGATCTTACTGCCGGTTGGCTGTCTTTCCTTTGTGCATTTTCGTTATCAATATGAAGTGACGGGAGAGGTCATGGAGCTGTTTTATTCCGGCAGATGGAAATACTTCTGTATCCTGCTGACACTGTTACTTCTGATCTGGGCGTATTTTAGCAGCAGAAAGGAAAGCCGGATTTATCCGACGACCTTTGTTATGGCAGCCATGCTGCGTGTTTTTACACAGCCGGAGGGGCTGCTCAGCATGGATTATTTCCACAACGGAGAGATCACACTTCCGATGCAGCAGCTGATGTCGTATCATAAGCTGCCTTATCTGGATCTGATCCCCATACACGGACTTTGTGATTATTATTACGGAGTGATCGATTATCTGTTTTTCGACGGATCATATCTTTCCCTGAATGCGGCAAAAATAGTTGGGGATCTTGCCATGGCGGCTCTGCTGGCACTTGTGATCTGTTATTTTATGGAGCACAGGGCAGGTATATGGCTTGTCTGGCTGTTTATGCCGTTTCTGGTCAAAACAGCGGGAATGCGGTATCTGTTTTTGTTTATCCTGTTTTTTGTCCTGTTTAGTAAGAAGCTGCCAAAGCTCGATTATCTGTATGCATGGGTGCTCCTTTCTATCTTTGCGATTGCATGGAACGCATCGATCGGTGGAACTGCGGCTCTGGCATTTCTGCCGCTTGTTTTGTGCAGAAGCTTGCCAAAGCTTGGAGAAAACTGCAAAGAGATCCTGCATAGACCGGGGGTGCTGGTACGCTGGCTTGCACTGATTGTATTCGGCATTTCTTTTATCCCTCTGTTTTTACAGATTGTGGTTTATTTAAAGGATAATACCGGAACAACGCTGTATGTCAATGGTATGGCAATGTTTGAAGATGTGACAGATGCAGCCGGTTATCTTCTGCCGGGGCTGATGGGAAAGCAGGGAACGTTCTTTATCGGGACTTTTGGCTTTTTACTGCCACTTCTTGTTTGTCTGTATTTTGCACTGAAGAAAGAGAAAAGAGCAGCAGGGCAGTTTATGACATTGCTGATCTGTTATCTTATTTTGGTAAATTACGCTTTTGTCCGGTTTGATGAAGGGGGCAGAGCCCTGGTATTGACGATCTTTTTCAGCATTCTGACAGTGTCAGTCCTTTTATACGAACATAAAAAATGGCTTATGGCACTGGCTCTTGGTTCCCTGATGCTGTGGCTGAGTCAGGATGCATCGCTCATAACAGCGGACAGTCTTTGTATGATCAAAGAGGTTCCTGCATCTGTAGATACAACGATCGGAGGAAAAGAGATCGCAGATCCGGTCGTATATGTGACGGATGCGGGAATATCCAATATGGGAACAGGTTTTGTACAGGGAAATACGCTGCAGAGCCTGCAAAATATCGGAACGGTATTACAGGCTGAGGTGACAGAAGGAAAGACATGGCTGGATGCAACCAATGCGGTTGCCAATGCGGTTTTATTTGACCGGGAATGCTTTTTCCCGTTTACATCCGTGTATAATATCAGCAACCGCACGATGCAGGAAAAGGCGATCGCGCAGCTTTCCGAAAATCTGCCGGATCTGATCCTTCTTGCACCATACATCCAGTTCGATGAAGCGACCTTCAGTGACAGAAGCATTCTGCTCTATGATTATCTGCTGGAGCAGGATTATGTACCGTATAAATATGAAAATGTGATTTATTTGCTGCGTGGAGAGTGCCATACAGAGGCTGCAAAGGTCGATTATGAGTCATATGCACAGCTGCTGCATAAAACGAGCCTGCAAATGCTGCCCGCAGTCTGGGCCGGCATAGAAGAGAAAGGGCAGGAACTGCAGATACCTTACCGGATTGAACGGACAGAAGAGGGCTTTGATCTTGTCTTTGAAAGGGAGATCACAGGAATGGACATTGACCTTTTACAGATCGATTGTGATGTTGCTATCGATCTGCAGGATCCGGGCAGGGATATGGCAAATGAGGAAACGAAAGGACAGACCGCCGCAGGACAGGCGGAGCTGTCTTTTGGGACAGAGATCGCTGCAGAGGGCAGTGCACACTTTACTTACACGATGGCAGACAGCGTGCTGTTACCGCTTTGTACAAGCCCGTATTTTACCTGTGAGAAGGCTGTAGAGAGATTGCATATCACACTGCCAAAGGAATTGTCAGATGTGGATGAGACGCAGCTGCACTGTAGCTTTTATAAGCTGGACAGGGAATAGGTGGATGTCATCATAGGAACGGGCTGGAAATGGCTTGGAAATACAATAAATGGTACATTAAAAAAACCATGGACTGAAGAATTTTAGTCCATGGTTTTTCTTTCTGTTTCTATATTGTGATAGCTTGCTGATCTGCATTGACATAATCTAATGCATTCTACTCATCATCTGCAGGAGCTTCACCGCCGCCGGCTTCTTCTGCATCTGCCTGTGCATCGATCTGCTGCTGTGCCTGCTGTGCCTGCTGCGCCTGCTGTGCTGCCTGTTGCTGTGCCGCCTGTGCTGCTGCAGCCTGCTGCTGTGCGATCGCCTGCTGAGCAGCCTGGATGGAAGCAGCATTGGCAGGATTTGTAAAGTAATCCGGTGTATGCGGACAATACTTTGTTGCACCCGGTGAACCATCGTCGGATGGTGCAATTTCAATAACGCCCGGAACCTGATAAGGACAGGTCGTTGTAGCGGCAAGACCGGTTGCTGAACATACCATTCCGGAAAAGTGTACATCACATGTTTCTGTCGGTACGGTACCTTCTGCAAAGTATTCTGTATTTAAGTAAGCATCACATACGCCTGCAATCGGCAGTTTACCGGACTTGGAGCAGACTGTTGCGGTCACAATACCGCTTGGCTTCGTAAAGGAAGCGGCAGGTAATCCTTCATGGATCCGGGACATAACAGCTTTCCACATTGTTTTGGATAAGTTCTTTTCCGCACTTGTCTCCATAGATACGTTATTGTCATAGCCTGTCCAGGTCGTAGCTGTATAGTACGGAGAGTAGCCTGCAAACCAGACATCCTTATAATCGGAGGTTGTACCGGTTTTCCCGGCGATTGCGACATCGCCGCCGAAGTTGACGGAACCACCGGTACCTTTTGTGACAACATCGACCATAGCATCTGTCAGCAGGAAGGCAGTTGTTTCCTTGATAACCTGATGAGATTCCGGTGTTGTGTTATCTACCATAACATTGCCATCGTGATCCAGAATTTTTGTAAATAAAGTCGGTTTGATATAAGTACCGTTATTGGCAACCGTTGCATAGCCTGCATTCAGTTCCAGATTGGTAACACCGTCTGTGATACCGCCCAGTGCAAGAGACTGTGTGATATCGGAGAAAATCTGGGTACCGCTGCTTGTCTCGACCTCGCGACGTTCCACAAGGGTAGTAAAGCCGAAGTTCTGCAGATAATCAAAACCAAGCTGTGGTGTGATCTGTGTCAGTGTTTTTACTGCAACAATATTCAGGGACTGTTCAATACCGTAACGGAGTGTACAGATTCCCTTGTAGCCGCTGGAATACCAGTTGCTGACAGGTCTTCCGTTTGCATAATTATATGGGGCATCGTTCTGGACAGTGGCAAGTGTCATGCCGGCGCTGTCAAGGGCAGGTGCATAAGTAGACAGAATTTTAAAGGTAGATCCGGGCTGTCTGGTCGTGTCCGTTGCTCTGTTTAAAGTACGGCTGGCTGATTTTGTACCACGTCCGCCGACCATTGCCACGATGTAACCTGTGGATTGATCCTCTACGGTAATGGAAACCTGTGGCTGCGGTGTCAGCGATACATTTTCCGAATAGACTTCATCACCCGGGCTTAAAACGCTCTGCTGATATTCCGCGATATCCGTATAAGCAGCATCCTGGGAAGAATACAGCAGATTATAGGAAGAACGCTGGTTCCTGAAATACTGCTTGAACATTTCCGTTGAATAATTGACATACTCACCACCTGCTGTCAGGACAGTGAGCTGATAGTCAAGCAGCCATTTTGTATTTTCAGGATAGTTTTCTTCATTATTATAAATTTCGTCACAGATCTTCTGGATGGAAGGATCCTGCGTTGTCTGGATCTGCAGACCGCCGGAATAAACCAGATTATATGCCTGTGTTTCATTATAGCCTTTTTCTTCCATCAGAACGGAAGTAACCTGATCGATCAGCGCATCAACGAAGTAGGAGTTGATCGAATCGCTTTCTGTTGTTTCATTTACCTGCTTGATGCGGGAGTAGACATCGTCTGCCATAGCCTCATCGTATTCATCCTGATCGATCCAGCCCTGATCCAGCATATCATTCAGAACCTTTGTACGCCTGTCTGCATTGTCTTCCGGATGTGTGATCGGATTGTATTTGGACGGGTTCTGTGTGATGCCGGCAATAACCGCACATTCGGATAAATTCAGTTCAGATACAGGCTTATTGAAGTAACGCATGGAAGCTGCCTGTACACCAAGTGTATTCTGTCCTAAGTTGATCGAGTTCATATAAAGCTCCAGAATATCCCGCTTGCTCATTCTTTTTTCGAGCTCCAGTGCCAGATACTGCTCCTGGATCTTACGCTTGATACGGACAAGATCGGAGTTTTCCGTTACCCAGCCCTCAAAGACGTTGTTTTTCAGAAGCTGCTGGGTGATCGTGCTGGCACCCTGTCCGAGATGTCTTGTCTTGATGGCGGTCACACCGGCTCTGATAATACCCTTGATATCAATACCGTTATGCTGATAGAAACGCGCATCTTCGATCGCTACAAAGGCGTTAGCCATATTTTCCGGGATCTGATCCATCTTGACATAGCTTCGGTTGGAATTGGTGCCGACGAGCTTGGCGATCTGTTTGCCACTGTTATCGTAAACGACGGTCGCATAACCGCTCGGCGTAACGTCCAGGCTGGAAATATCGGGAGCAGATGCCAGAATTCCCTTAAACATACCGATACCGAGACAGACACCGATAATGCACACACTGATCATACAGATGAGCAGTGCTTTCAAAAATGCCAGTAAGAACATTTTGCTGAATTTCGTTGATTTAGAATTAAGCTGCCGCTGTTTTTTGCGGATGCTTTTTTTACCATAATTCATGAATAAAGCCTCCTTATTCTCACTGATTATACCAAAAACAGCCATTAAAGGAAAGGGTAATCTTCCATATATAGGATTGTTCACAAAATGGTACATTTTTATACCGAATCTGTGGTATGCTTTAGTTGCAGAATTATGGGAGTGCAGAGCACGGAACAATCCGCATGACATTTTGACTGTTACGCCATTTATAGAATATAAAACCAATAAAGGAGCAAGATCCGTATATGAAGATCATACTGCAGCAGGCGCAGGGCGAGATTACAGAAAAAAAATCAAGATTTATCGCGACATTATGTCCCGTACAGTCGCAGGAGGAGGCAGAGCAGTTCATTGCTGCCTGCAAAAAGAAATACTGGGATGCAAGGCACAACTGCAGCGCTTATGTGATCGGGGAAAACAACGAGATTATGCATTCCTCCGATGACGGTGAGCCGAGCGGGACAGCGGGCAGACCGATGCTCTCTGTGCTGACCGGGCAGGATGTACATAACGTGGCGGCTGTTGTAACGAGGTATTTTGGCGGTGTGTTGCTGGGAACGGGCGGATTGGTACGTGCTTATCAGGGGGCTGTTTCGGAAGCTCTTTTGCACGCTGAGATCAGACAGCAGCTTTTGATGCAGGAGCTGATGCTGACAGCGGAATATACGGATGTCGGGAAGATCCAGTATCTGCTTTCCCAGGCGGGGTTTCGCACAGCAGATACGGAATATGGCGCAAAAGTACTGTTCCATGTGCTGGTACCGGCGGGGGAAGAGGACGCAGCGATCAAATTGCTGACAGAAAAAACAAACGGAAAAACAGGGATTACAAAAGGAGAACTGAGAAATGAAACCTGTGAATGAAAACGCAACAAAAGAGGCAAAAGAATTATTGGCATATTTATATGAAACAGCCGGCAAAAAGATCATAACCGGACAGCATACGCAGACAAATCCGATGGAGGAGATCACCTATATCCATGAAAAGACAGGTGCTTATCCGAAGCTGCAGGGATTTGAGCTTTTGAGCTATTCCCCAAACATCAACTATGCGGATGCATCCGAGGCGTGCCTGACAGAGGTAAAGGAAAATCAGGGCACCATGGACACTGCCATCAAATGGGCAAAGGAGACAGACGGTATTGTTTCTATCTGTTTTCACTGGTTCTCACCGGTGGGCGGAAGAGATAAGAGCTTTTACAGTGAGCATACGGAGTTTGACCCGGAGCAGGTGCTTGTGGAGGGCACGAAGGAGCAGGAAGCTTTTTATCAGGATCTGGATGTGATCGCCGGGCAGCTCGCCCGCTTTCAGCAGGAAAATATCCCTGTTCTGTGGCGCCCGTTCCATGAGGTGGAAGGCACATGGTTCTGGTGGGGCAGAAAGGGCGGTAAAGTGGCAGCAGAGCTTTACAAGCTGATGTTTGATTATTATGTAAACCAGAAGCATTTGGACAATCTGCTCTGGGTTTGGAGCTGTCCGACAAAGGAAGGGTATCCGGGTGATGCTTACGTAGATGTGGTATCGTGGGACATTTATCTGCCGGAATATGAAGCGACAGATTACCAGAAGCAGTATGAGGAGCTGATCGCCAATACATCCGGAAACAAAGTGGCAGCTCTGACGGAAGTCGGTTATAACCCGGATGTTAAAAAGCTGGAGCAGAGTCATACACCATGGGCATATTACATGACATGGTCGAAGGAATTTTGTATGGATGGCGTTTACAATACGGTAGAAAAGCTGAAAGAAATGTATGACAGCGATTACAGCGTTAAGAGAACGAGATAGGAAGGTTGCATGTGCGGTGGTAACCTGCTATACTTGGTTAGTAATAACTAACATAAGTATAAAAAGAGAGGTATACACCAATGACAATTCATGAATTTGGAACAGAAAATACAGAAATCATTTTATTGATCCATCCCTCCGTTGTGAAATGGGATTACTTTGAAAATGTCATTCCACTGCTGGAGAAAAAGTATCATCTGCTTGTTCCGGCACTTCCCGGATATGACTTTGACAATGACAGTGATTTTACAAGTGTGGAGCAGATCGCTTCGGATCTGAATGTGTGGATGAAAGCACAGGGCTATACGGAATTATATGCGGTGTATGGCTGCTCTATGGGTGGTTCCGTTGCACTGCTGGTTGCGCTGGGACAACTGATCAAAATAAAACACTGTGTCATGGATGGTGGCATCACCCCTTATCAACTGCCATGGATCGTGACGCGCTTCATTGCCCTGAAGGATTATCTTATGATGATGATCGGAAGAACAGGCGGTGTAGGGCTTTTGGAAAAAGCATTTGCAACAGATGAGTATACCAAGGAGGATCTGCAGTATGTGGCGGATATTCTGAGGCATTGCAGTAGAAAAACACTGTGGCGCACCTTTGATTCCTGCAATAATTATAAAGTGCCGGATCCTGTTCCTGCAATAGATACGAAGCTCCATTACTGGTATACAAATGGAGAGGAAAAAGAGCGAAAGCAGGATATCGCGTATATAAAAAGCAAGTTCCCGCAGACGGAGTTTACAGTATTACCGGAATTAGGGCATGCAGGACTGGTTTTGCTGAAACCGGAATTATTTGAGCAGATGATCAGTGAGCTATCCGATTGATTAAGGCATAAAAACGGGAGAATGAAATGAGTTTTTTATTAGGCATTATCTATCTTTCTTTTATCAGTCTGGGATTGCCGGATGCCCTGCTTGGTGCAGCATGGCCGAATATGTATCCGGAATTTCAGGTACCGGTGTCTTATGCCGGGGCAATTTCCATGATCATAGCATTTGGAACGATCATTTCCAGCCTGCAAAGTGACCGCCTGACCAGAAAATTCGGAACAGGTAAGGTGACGGCAGTCAGTGTCGGAATGACAGCAGTTGCACTGTGGGGCTTTTCTATCAGTCACAGCTTTGTTTTATTGTGCTTATGGGCAATTCCTTATGGTCTTGGGGCAGGCTATCATTTTGATCGGCATTATAGTGATGCTGCTTCCTTTGGGAAAAATAGCATCGCTGATCGCAAACCATATATCTATCAGGCTGTTGCCGGCGCATTTATTCCTTTTCCTGGCACTTATGGTATATATGCATGAACTGCTGGAAAGAAGAGTGGATCATAGCAGAATATAAATAGAATCGAAATAGCTGACCGGAAGGTCAGCTATTTTCCTCATCACGAGGCTTACTGTATCGAAAGTCACAGAAGGCTGCTCCTTCTGCAATTGTTCCGGTTCGCACTAATTTCATGTGCATAATATCCGCAAGCACATAGTCCATTCTGCACAGATAGGCTGCAAGCTTTGGGCATCCCTCATCCTGGCACAGTTTACAGATACCACATTCGTGATAATCATAGCCAAGGTCATACGATTTATTTCCCGGCAGAATATCCACAACCCAGTCGTTTTCATACTTGCGCTTATGGCTTTCCTCGGACCATTTCAGTCTTGCAGGCATGCGCTTTGGATTCAGATAACTATCTGCATCGCCCATTATTTTGTGAAACAGTTTAGAGGCACACAGTCCATCACGGAATATTTCGTAATTTTCTTCAGCGGATTTTCCGGTGCTGCGATTTAATGCAATAAAATAACTTCCCATGATGTAAGAACTCAGCAGATTGGATTTGCCGATATCCTTTGCCCGTTCCACGATCAATTTATGTTCTTTTTCAATCTTTTTGACTATATTCTTAGAGAAACCACGTCTTTTCAATTCTGCCTTTACGGCGCTGTGATAAAAACGATAGATCAGTTTTGCCTGCAATGTATTTTTCATATTTTGTCACCTCCGGTTTGATATTGGATGCCCAGTTCTGCCTCTAATCCACGGAGCAGAACAGTCATTGCTTCTGTAAATGCGGCTTTCATTTCTTCTGTGATGCCATTCTGGCAGGCGTCATCAGCGATCATCCCACAGATCATGGAAAATTCCGAGGAAGAAAGCATATAGATCGTCTTTTCCGATAATTTTTTAGAGGAAATACCACGGCGGTACAATTCTTCATAATAATTGGCTGCAAATGCGGTACAGCGTTCTATATAGATAGATCGAAAATGTGCAAGATAAGTCCCGGAATCATTTTTTAATAACATATGAAGAAGCTGCATATCATCCTGTAATAGATGAAGTGTCTGCATGGATATCTTCGAATACAGAACCTGAACCAGTTCCGCATCTGACAGGGCAGAAAAGTCAACGCCGATCATAGATTCTGTAATGCGCATAAGTTTTTTGCCGCATGCATGAAAGAGCTCTCCAAACATTTCTTCTTTACCGGAAAAATGTTTATAGATGGCTCCTGCAGTGATACCGGCTCTGGCAGCGATCTTTCGCATGGAGGCTTCCTGATAGCCGGTTTCAAGAAAGATATCCATGGCACTTTTTAAGATCAATTCTCTGGTTTCTTTTGTGCTTTCGCGAATAATGACCGCCTCCTTTTGACATAGCTTGGTAAACACTGTTTACTTTATAGCACATTAGGTAGATAAAGTCAAGAATGCTATGAATAGAAAAAGGAAAGCCATCACCGGCTTTCCTTTTTTAAACCTTATATAAGTTTACATAATATCAAAAAATTATGACTTTCTGAAACCTGCACGCTTACGCATGGTAGGATCCAGAATCTTCTTACGGATACGAAGACTCTTTGGTGTTACCTCTAAGAGCTCATCGGTATCGATAAACTCAAGTGCCTGCTCCAAAGAGAGAATCTTTGGCGGTGACAGACGAAGTGCTTCATCTGAACCGGAAGAACGGGTATTTGTCATCTGTTTTTTCTTGCAGACGTTGATCTCAATATCTTCCGCCTTACCTGTTTCACCGACTACCATACCGGCATAAACCTTTTCACCGGGACCGATGAAGAGGGTACCACGTTCCTGTGCATTGTACAGACCGTAAGTAATGGCTTCGCCGGATTCAAATGCGATCAGGGAACCCTGTGCACGGTACATCATATCGCCCTTGTAAGGACCATATCCGTCATACGTTGTATTGATGATACCATTTCCCTTTGTATCCGTCATGAATTCACCACGGTAACCGATCAGGCCACGCGCCGGAATAGAGAACTCAAGACGGACATAACCACCGTTGGCAGCTCCCATGCTGATGAGCTCGCCCTTTCTGGCAGATAACTTCTGGATGACTGAACCGGAGAATTCATCCGGTACATCGATATAAGCAAGCTCCATTGGCTCAAGTTTTTTGCCGTTTTCATCGGTCTTGTATAAAACCTCGGCTTTGGAAACAGCAAACTCATAGCCTTCACGGCGCATATTTTCGATCAAAACGGAAAGATGTAATTCACCACGGCCGGAAACCTTGAAGCTTTCTGTTGTTTCGGTTTCTTCCACACGCAGGGAAACATCTGTATTTAATTCACGGAACAGTCTGTCGCGCAGATGACGGCTTGTGACATATTTGCCTTCCTGTCCGGCGAGCGGAGAGTCATTGACGATGAAATGCATGGCGATCGTCGGCTCTGAAATCTTCTGGAATGGGATCGGAATCGGATTCTCCGGACTGCAGAGTGTATCACCGATGTGGATATCTGCGATACCGGAAATCGCTACGATGGAACCGATGCCTGCTTCTTTGATTTCTACCTTATTTAAACCGTCAAATTCATACAGCTTGGAAACCTTTACTTTTTTCATCTTGTCAGGCTCATGATGGTTGACAATGACAACATCCTGATTGACACGGATCACGCCGTTATCTACTTTGCCGACGCCGATACGGCCGACATATTCGTTGTAATCGATCGTACTGATCAGTACCTGTGTACCTGCATCCGGATCTCCTTCCGGTGCAGGAATGTAATCCAGGATCGTTTCGAACAATGGCATCATATCTTTGCCCGGCTCATCTATGGAAAGAGAAGCGGTTCCGGCTTTTGCGGAAGCATATACGATCGGGCAGTCAAGCTGGGATTCATCCGCATCCAGATCAATGAGAAGCTCAAGTACTTCATCAACAACCTCAGCAGGTCTTGCTTCCGGACGGTCAATCTTATTGACACAGACGATAACCGGTAATTTCAGCTCCAGTGCCTTACGCAGTACGAATTTGGTCTGTGGCATGGCACCTTCAAAAGCATCGACTACGAGGATGACGCCATTTACCATTTTCAGGACACGTTCCACTTCGCCGCCGAAGTCTGCATGACCTGGTGTGTCGATAATGTTGATCTTTGTATTTTTATAAGTAACTGCTGTGTTCTTGGAAAGAATGGTAATACCACGCTCTCTCTCGATATCATTGGAATCCATGACACGTTCTGCCACTTCCTGATTCTCACGAAATACACCGCTTTGTTTTAACAGTTCATCTACCAGTGTCGTTTTACCGTGATCGACATGGGCGATGATTGCGACATTACGAATATCGTCTCTCGTTGTTTTCATATAACTCCTCACTCTCTAAAAACGGGGTCTACAGTTAAATAGGATACCCAAACGTTTATAGTCTATCACATTTTTTGCAAAAATCAACAAGGACTGTAAGAAAACGCCAGCTTTTGTCGATGAAACCATGTCATAATTATGGGATTTTTTCATAAATATATATAGCAGACAATGTCTGACGTAAGTAAATAAGGAAAAAATTCTTAAAGTAAGAAGGGAGAACCGGAACATGACAGATAAGGTAATGGAAAACAATCAGGTAACCGTGATGGGAGAAATCGTAGGAGAATTTGTCTACAGCCATGAGATTTTTGGCGAGGGCTTTTATATGGTAGATATTCTTGTGCCAAGGCTCAGCGATTCATCAGACAGGATACCGCTTATGATCTCAGAAAGGCTGATGGATGTTTCAAAGGACTACAGAGGAACACTCGTCATGGTAAGCGGACAGTTCAGGTCTTATAACCGTCACGAAGAACACAGGAACAGACTGATCCTTTCCGTTTTTGTACGGGAGGTTGCATTTATTGAACAGGTACCGGAAAATGAAAAGACAAATTATATTTTTCTGGACGGATTCATCTGTAAGGAGCCTGTTTACCGGAAAACACCGCTTGGAAGAGAAATCGCGGATATTTTGCTGGCTGTGAACCGTCCATACGGAAAAAGCGATTACATCCCGTGCATCAGCTGGGGCAGAAATGCCAGATATGCGAATCATTTCAGGGTTGGGGAACGCTGCAGGATCTGGGGAAGGATCCAGAGCCGCGAGTACATGAAAAAGATCTCGGAGGAGCAGGCAGAAAAACGTGTGGCATATGAGGTAAGCGTCAGCAAACTGGAGCTTGCTTCCGAGGAAGAACAGGGTGTCCTGCAGAATGCCTGACAGCAGGAAAATGCGGAAAAGTTGCATCCTGCAGTATTTTGTGGTATAGTCTGCCTGTTAAGTAAAACGAGCAAAGTCGTTTTGTGAGGTGTGACATGAAACAGGGTAAGATTCATATTTACAGTGGAGACGGACACGGAAAGACGCCCGCTGCACTGGGAGAAGCATTATATGCGGCAAGTGAAGGGAAAACAGTTGTTGTCATCCAGTTTTTGAAAGCAGACCATCTGATGAATGCAGAATATCTGAAGCGTCTGGAGCCGGAGATCAAGTTTTTCCGTTTTGAAAAATCCTCTGCGGAGTATGCAAGTCTGGATGAGGCAGCGCGGGAAGAAGAAAAGATGAATATCCGCAACGGACTGAATTTTGCCAAAAAGGTATTGTCAACAGGTGAATGCGATCTGTTGATCTTAGATGAGGTACTGGGACTGATCGATGTCGGTATCTTATCGGTGGAAGAGCTGAGAACGCTTATTTCTGCCAAAACAGAGGAGACAACGGTCATCATGACAGGCATCCAGCTCAGTGATGAGGTGTGTATGCTGGCTGACGAGGTTTCCAAGATTGAAACAGTGAATTTTAAGGTGTTTTAAATAAGGTTCCAAGAAATGTCATGCATCACAGATGCATGATGCTAACTGCCCCGGTCGGGATACGTCCGGGGCAGAAACTGTCTGTAATTGCTTGACAGAAGGCAGTATTGGTGCTATGCTTTTTTTAGGTTCTGAGTGCTATGCAGAGCTTACATATCAAAATATAAAATGAGATAGAGGTCGCATTTTTCAACAGTAGATCCGGGGATGCAGCAGGTGCAGAGGAACAGGAAGGAAAGGGAAAGATGCCGAAAGAAAAGGTGCCTGACCACTTTATTCTTGGGCATGCAGTTAAGAGTTGTATGACTGTCATCAGTAAATGATGGGGAGCTATCGGAGATTGAAGGATTACCGGCTCACATGTGCCGGTTTTTTATATAATAGGAAGTTTTTTCGCATATTCTATTATATAAATGAAGGAACATAAGGTCGTCCGCTGTAATTCCCATAGAAACAAGGAGGAAGAGGATATGTCAATTTTTACTGGAGCAGGTGTTGCCATCGTTACACCATTTCATGAGGATGGCAGTGTCAACTATGAAGCATTTAAGGAGCAGATCGAGCGTCAGATCGCCGGAGGAACCGATGCCATTATCGTATGTGGTACAACAGGAGAATCTTCCACACTGACACATGAAGAACATCTGGATGTGATCCGCTACTGCGTAAAGGTAGTCAACAAGAGAATCCCTGTTATTGCAGGAACAGGTTCCAACTGTACGGAAACAGCGATCTATTTATCTACAGAAGCTGAAAAGGCAGGTGTAGACGGACTTCTGATCGTTACACCATATTATAATAAATGTACACAGAAGGGTCTGGCAGAGCATTTCACATTGATAGCAAATTCCGTAAAGTTACCGATCATTCTGTACAATATCCCGGGCAGAACCGGTGGTGTGCTGATCCAGCCGGAGACGGTTGTAAAGCTTTGTAAGGAAGTAGAGAATATCGTTGGTGTAAAAGATGCCACAGGTAATATTTCAGGCGTTGCCAAGGTCATGCATCTTGCAGACGGTTGTGTGGATCTGTACAGCGGTAATGATGATCAGGTCGTACCGATCCTCTCACTGGGCGGTAAGGGTGTGATCTCCGTATTATCCAATGTTGCGCCACAGCAGACACATGATATGTGTGCGAAGTTCTTTGCAGGCGATGTAGAAGGAAGCCGCAAGATCCAGTTAGATGCTCTTCCGGTTATTGACGGACTGTTCTGTGAGGTCAATCCGATCCCGGTTAAGAAGGCAATGAACCTGCAGGGCTTAAATGCAGGCCCGCTCCGCAGACCACTGACTGAGATGGAGCCTGAACATGCTGAGAAGTTAGCACAGGCTATGAAGAACTTCGGTATTTTATAAAATAGGAAAAGAATAGAAAGCCCCGGCCAAAAGCATGTACTTAGACCGGGGCTTAGGTCGCTTTATAATAGGTAGGATAAGGAAGGAAAAAAGATGACAAGAGTAATTATGTACGGCTGTAACGGCAAAATGGGACAGACCATTACAAGACTGATCGAAGAAGAAAATGATGTAGAGATCGTAGCAGGTATCGATGTATGTGATACGGTAAAAAACAGCTATCCGGTATTTCATAATATTGCAGACTGTGATGTGGAGGCAGATGTTGTGATAGACTTCTCTTCACCGGTTTGTACCGATGCACTGCTTGACTGGTGTGCAGATAAGCAGGTACCGGTTGTGGAATGTACAACAGGACTTTCCGATGCACAGCTTGCCAGGATCAAGGAGACATCCGCAAAGGTAGCAGTCCTGAAATCCGCTAATATGTCAATGGGCATCAATTTGCTTGAGAAGCTGTTAAAAGAGGCAGCAGGACTTCTGGCAGAAGCCGGTTATGATATCGAGATCGTGGAAAAACACCACAAACTGAAAAAGGATGCACCGTCAGGTACAGCACTGGCACTTGGAGATGCTATCAATGAAGGCCTTTCCGAAAAATATGAATATGTATTTGACAGAAGCCAGAGAAGCATTCCGCGTCCGCAGAAGGAGATCGGTTTTTCTGCTGTCAGAGGCGGTACGATCGTTGGAGATCATGATGTGATCTTTGCAGGTGAGGATGAAGTCATTACCTTCTCTCACAGAGCTTATTCCAAAGCAGTATTCGGAAAAGGTGCGGTACAGGCTGCAAAATTCTTATGCGGCAAACAGCCGGGCTTATATGATATGAGTGATGTGATCGGTTAAAGATATGATAAAATAAGATAAACAGGAAAAAGGGGAAACATATGGATGATATGGAACTGAGATATCTGAAATCTCTGTCAAAGCAGTATCCGAATATCGCATCGGCAAGTACGGAGATCATCAATCTGCAGGCAATCCTGAATCTGCCTAAAGGAACAGAGCATTTCATGACGGATGTACACGGAGAATATGAGCAGTTTAATCATGTGCTGAAAAACGGTTCCGGTTCGGTCAGACGAAAGATCGATGAGGAATTCGGCAATACATTAAGCAGCAAGGATAAAAAGAGTCTGGCTACGCTGATCTATTACCCGAAGGAAAAGCTGGAAATTGTCATGCAGGAGGAGGAAAATATTGAGGACTGGTATAAGATCACATTATATCGCCTGGTGCAGATCACAAAGCACGTTTCCTCCAAATATACGAGATCCAAGGTGCGTAAAGCGCTTCCGAAGGATTTTGCCTACATCATTGAAGAACTGATCACAGAGAAGGCAGAGGTGCAGGATAAGGAAGGGTATTACAATGAGATCGTACATACGATCATCCGTATTGGCAGAGCGCCTGATTTTATCGTTGCCCTCAGCAAACTGATTCAGCGGCTTGTCATCGACCATCTGCATATCGTAGGTGATATTTACGACAGAGGACCGGGGCCGCATATTATTCTGCATACACTGCGTCATTATCACAGCGTGGATGTGCAGTGGGGCAATCACGATATTGTCTGGATGGGTGCTGCAGCAGGCTCCCTTGCCTGCATTGCAAATGTAGTCAGGATGTCTGCCCGCTACGGCAATCTGGATACGCTGGAGGAAGGCTATGGAATCAATCTGATCCCGCTTGCGACTTTTGCACTGGAGCAGTACAAAAATACAAGCGAAGCCTTTGCGATCAAATACAATACCGATTACAATACCAAAGATCTTGGCATGGATATGAAGATGCATAAAGCGATGGCAGTCATCCAGTTTAAGCTGGAAGGACAGATCATCAAGCGCAGACCGGAATTCATGATGGAAGACAGACTGCTTCTGGATAAGATTAATTTTGAAAAAGGAACGGTTATGGTAGAAGGCAGGGAATATAAGATGCGGGACATGGATTTCCCTACGATCGATCCTGCCAATCCATATGAGCTGACGCCGGAAGAAACAGAGGTCATGGAAAGGCTCAGACAGGCGTTTACGCGTTGTGACAAGCTGCAGAAGGATGTCAGATTCTTATTCTCAAAGGGAGGACTTTACAAGGTATACAATTCCAACCTGTTATATCATGGCTGTGTTCCGCTTGATGAAGAGGGTAACTTCTTAAAGGTCAATGTATTCGGCAAGGAATACAGCGGAAAGGCGCTTTATGACATTCTGGATACGTATGCCAGAAGAGGTTATTATGCAAGCCGCGAATCCGGTGATAAGGCAAAGGGTGAGGATATCCTCTGGTATATCTGGACAGGCCCGAATTCCCCGGTATTCGGCAAAGATAAGATGACGACCTTTGAGCGTTATTTCATTGAAGATAAGGAAACGCACGTAGAAACAAAGAATGCCTACTATAGGTTGTATGATAATGAAGAGATCGTGGATAAGATTCTGCGGGAATTTGGTCTGGATGCGACAAAGTCCCACATTGTGAACGGGCATGTTCCGGTAGAACGCAAAAAGGGCGAGTCACCGATCAAGTGTAACGGAAAGCTGCTTGTCATTGACGGTGGATTTTCCAAGGCGTATCAGCATAAGACAGGAATTGCCGGGTATACACTGGTTGCCAATTCTTACGGAATGCGTCTTGTTTCGCATGAGCCGTTTGAATCGACAGAAGCAGCGATCCGCAAGGAATCCGATATTTTTTCTGACTCCATCGTGGTAGAAACCGCGCTGCGTCGTCAGTGCGTGGCAGATACCGATATCGGTGTGGAGCTGAAGGAAAGTATTCATCAGTTGGAAGAGCTGTTAGATGCGTACCGCGAGGGTATTTTAGTGGAGAAGAATTCGTACCAGTAGAAAAATGGGCTGTGGTCTGCACAGCCCGTTTCCTTTATGGGTTATTGTCTCCGGTGAGGTCATCTACGACATCACCTGCGCCATGTGCAACATCCTCGACCGCATTGCCTGCATCATCAATGACATCACCGACAGCATTACCGGCGTCATCAACCGCATCACCGACCGCATTGCCTACGTTGTCGTTCCTATCACCGTTGTTTGTCTGATTACCGGAGGTTGTTCCATTACCGGTGGTTTTGTTGTCATTGTTTCCGGCGTTGTCATTTGGTGTCTGTGTGGTGTTGTTTGCATTACCTGCTTCGTCTGAATTGTTGCCTGTCGTATTGCCGCAGGCTGCAAATGTAAACATGGACGCTACAAGCAGCGCAGTGAATAAAAGCTTTCTTGTCTTTTTCATAAAAGTCACTCCTTTTGATAAGAATAAAATCTATCAGCTATACTGATAATCATAATGTAACCAGTTAAAATAAATTTTATACGAAAGAAATGACAGAGGAACAGAAATGGAATTCAGACCTTGTATTGATATTCATAATGGAAGTGTAAAACAGATCGTTGGCAGCAGTCTGTCAGATCTGGGAGATTATGCCAGAGAAAATTTTGTGTCGGGGCAGGATGCAGCATTTTATGCAAAGCTGTACAGCCAATACGGGATCAAAGGCGGACATGTGATCCTACTCAATAAAGAAGGAAGTCCTTATTATGAAGAAACAAAAAAACAGGCTCTTATGGCTCTTGCGGTTTATCCGGGCGGCTTGCAGGTCGGCGGCGGGATTACAGATGAAAATGCAAAGCTGTATCTGGACAGTGGTGCCAGTCATGTGATCGTGACATCCTTTGTATTTTGCAATGGGAAGATTGATTATGACAGACTGCAAAGACTGGTGCATGTGACCGGAAAAGAACATCTGGTACTGGATCTGAGCTGTAAGAAAACAGAAAACGGATACTATATCATGACAGACAGATGGCAAAAGCAGACGGGCACGCAGCTTTCATCGGAAACCATGGAGCAGCTTTCCGCATACTGTGATGAATTTCTGATCCATGCGGTCGATGTGGAAGGGAAAAATAGTGGGATCGAAGAGGAGCTTGTGAGCATGCTGTCGGCTTATGAAGACAGACCGATTACCTATGCAGGCGGCGTACATGATTTTGAGGATCTTTCCAGGCTGAAAAAGCTGGGAAAGGATCATATCAATGTAACGATCGGAAGCGCGCTGGATCTGTTTGGCGGGCAGATGGCATTTACAGAGGTGCTGAAGGCGTGTGGAGCGTAGATAAAATTGGAACCTCAATCCATGCATAATCTGCTTCGCAGATGGATTGAGGCTGCATCATGCATCTCAGATGCATGACATTTTTTAGGAAAGAAAAAAGCAACCGGTCATATGACCGGCTGCTTTTTTTAATCCGTTAAAACAATTGCTCATTCAAAACTAAATTCTTTCAATTTATATTTTAAAAAGGCACATCGAAAAACTGATTAAGCTTGTAAGAAGCGTGCTTCTTATAATTTAGTTACGTTTACTGCCTGAGGTCCTTTTTCGCCGTTAACTACTTCGTACTCAACTGCCTGGCCTTCTTCTAATGACTTGAAGCCTTCCATGTTAAGTCCTGAATAGTGTACGAAAACGTCGTTTCCAGCTTCATCAGAGATGAATCCGTAACCCTTCTGGTTGTTGAACCATTTAACTGTACCTTTGTTCATTGTGGCTACCTCCAAAATAATATATCTGTCATTTACGACAACGTAAGAATAGCACACCTTTTTTTAAAAGTAAAGATGAAATAAATCATTTTACATTCTTTTATCGGCTTGTTACAATCAGAAAGGAGCGGATTTTTAACCGTAATACATGGATATATGGGAAGGAGCGGAAATGGCATGAATGCAGAGAAAAGAAGAGAAAATATCTTAAAGCTGCTGGCAGAGTCGGACAGCCCGCTGTCAGGAACGGATCTGGCGAAATGCCTCGCAGTCAGCAGACAGGTTATTGTACAGGATATAGCGCTTTTGCGCGCAGTCAATAAAAATATTTTATCTACCAATAAAGGATATCTGTTATTTCATGAAGAAGAGAAAATGAAAGGCAGGAAGCGCTCTGTCAAGGTCAGACATACGCAGCAGCAGATCCTGGATGAACTGTGTACGATTGTTGATCTGGGCGGGCATATTCTTGATGTGGTTGTAGCGCATGAAATATATGGGCAGATCACCTGTGATCTGATCATCAATAGCAGACAGGACGCCAAGAGCTTTGTGGAACAGTGTGAAAAGAGCCATGCAAAAGGGCTGAGCACGCTTACGGATGGCGTGCATTACCATACGATCGAAGCGGAGACGGAGGATGTGCTTGACCGGATCGAGCAGACGCTGTCTGAAAAAGGATACTTGCTATCTGAATAAAAATGTGATAAGGTACCCTTGTTGACTGACAAGACAGCTGTATATACAGCTGTAAATACTGTCAAGGAGGATACTATGGAAAAATTGAAAAAGATACTGAACAAAATTTTTATCGACGGTCTGAGTGGCATGGCGACAGGCTTATTCGCAACACTGATCATCGGAACGATCATTTCCCAGATCGGCAGCTTTATCCCGGGAAATATCGGTACTTACATCTATATGATGGGAAAAGTTGCATCTTCTGTTACCGGTGCTGGTATCGGTGTGGGAGTGGCACTGAAATATAAGGAGAGTCCGCTTGTTGTGATCTCTGCGGCTACTGCAGGCATGATGGGTGCTTTTGCCAGCAAGATTCTGGCAGGTACTGTTTTAGTGGATGGAGTGATTACTTATGCAGGTCCCGGCGAACCGCTTGGTGCTTTTATTGCAGCACTTGTTGCGATTCTGATCGGACATCTCGTCAGTGGTAAGACGAAGGTAGATATTCTGATCACGCCGCTTGTCAGCATTGTATCGGGCAGTACGGTCGGATTGATCTTAGGACCTCCGATCTCTGCTTTTATGGCATTTATCGGACAGCTTGTCAATGTGAATGTAGAGGCACATCCGTTTATCGGTGGTATTATCGTTTCTGTTTTAATGGGTATTATCCTGACACTGCCGATCAGCTCCGCAGCACTTGGCATTATCTTAAATCTGTCAGGTCTGGCAGCAGGTGCGGCAACAGTCGGATGCTGTGCAAATATGGTTGGTTTTGCGGTTGCAAGCTATAAGGATAATAAGGTAAACGGACTTTTAGCGCAGGGACTCGGCACAAGTATGCTGCAGATCGGTAATATTGTGAAAAAGCCGATCATCTGGCTGCCTGCTATTTTAACAAGCGCGGTGCTTGGTCCGGTCTCCACACTTGTATTTGGCATGACAAATAATGCAACAGGCTCCGGTATGGGTACAGCAGGTCTGGTCGGACAGATCACAACCTATCAGACAATGGCAGCCATGGAAAGCGGAAACATCGTCCTCGTCAAGATCATTGTGCTGCATTTCCTGCTGACAGGTGTTCTTTCCTGGGCATTTGCCACAGGCATGAGAAAGCTTGGATGGTTACAGGACGGCGATATGAAGCTGGATGTGTAGGTTTACGGAAAAATCATTTTAACTGAAAATAGAAGTAATATAAGCTTTGAACATATCAAAAAATCCCATGTGGAAATTTCAGAATCATGCAATTATGCAGACCTGAAATGACTACATGGGATTTTTATATGATGCCACGTGCTGCGGATTCCTGTGGTGCAGTGGTGTTTTATTCTTCCTTCATACGGCTGAAAACCATTTCATAGCCGTCATTTCCATAAGTAAGAGAGCGGTTGACACGGCTGATAGTAGCGGTGGATGCACCGGTCTTTTCGGCGATTTCCAAGTAGGTCTTATGCTCTTTCAACATGGCAGCAACTTCAAAACGCTGGGAAAGAGAGAGCAGCTCATTGACTGTACACAGATCTTCAAAAAAAGAATAGCATTCCTCTTTGGATTTCAGGGTCAGGATTGCTTCAAACAGATGATCAACCGGTTCAGATTTTAATTGCTTTACCATAATTACCCTCCAACACTTTAACACTGTAAAATTTTAACGTCATACATTTCTCTTATCTTAGCACAGGAAAAGCAAAGCGTCAACCGGCACAGAAATTCTTTCAATCGGAGAAAGAAAAGTTAGACATTTACAAATAGTTTTTAATACTATATAATGTAGAGTGAATAAGAAATACGTAACACAGGAAAGAAGCGGAGCATATTATGACAATTTCAACAGAAGATTTATTAAACAGCATAATGGAAAGCTTTGACCGCATAGATTATATCAAAACGGCAGATATCCCGAATATCGATCTTTACATGGATCAGGTTACTACTTTTATGGATCATCGGCTGAAAAGTACGACAAGGCAGGAAACGGATAAGATACTGACGAAGACAATGATCAATAATTATGCAAAGAACGATCTTCTGCCGCCGCCTGTGAAAAAGAAATATTCCAAGGAGCATCTTCTGGTGCTTATCTTTATCTATTATTTCAAGGGATTTCTGTCGATCAGTGATATCCAGGAGCTGCTGCAGCCGATCACAGATCGTTTTTTCGGGAAAGAAGACGGACTGACACTTTCTGATATTTACGAAGAAGTTTTCCAGATGGAAGGAAAAGAGATCCAGACGCTGAAAAAGGATGTGGCAAGGCATTTCGAGCAGGCACAGAAATCTTTTGCGGATGCAGATGAGGAATCCAGGGACTTTCTGCAGCAGTTTTATTTTATCTGTATGCTGAGCTTTGATGTATATGTAAAGAAGCTTCTGATCGAAAAGCTGATCGATGAGATGAGAAGCAGCAGACAGAGTACGGAAGAATCTGATAAGGAAGAAAAAAAGAATAAAAAATAAACCAGAGCAGAGGGTATATGGCAGAGAATTTTGTAATTGTGATCGATCCGGGACATGGTGGCAGCAATGAAGGGCTGAACTATGACGGATTTCTGGAAAAGGATATGAACCTTGTGACAGCAAAGGCAATGCAGGAGCTGTTACAGCAGTATGATAACACAGAGGTTTACATAACGAATCCGGACAAGAAAGATATGTCCCTGAAAGAACGGGCAGAATATGCAAAAAGTGTGGAGGCAGATGTTATGGTCAGCCTCCATTTTAATATGTCCGAAAATCATACGATGTACGGATCAGAGGTGTGGATTCCCAGCACAGGGCTGGCAAATGCCAAAATGCATGCGCTGGGAGATATCATCCTGTCCCAGCTTTCGGAGCATGGTCTGACGATCCGTGGTGTCAAAACGCGGTTAAATGACAGTGGAACGGATTATTATGGGATTATCCGGGAATCGGCGGCACTGGATCTGCCGTGTATCCTGGTGGAGCATGCCTATGCGGATCATGCCATGGACCGGGCATATCTGGACAGCCCCGAGGACTGGCAGGAAATGGGACGTCTTGATGCGACGGCACTTGCAAAGTATTACGGACTTGTCAGTACCTCTCTTGGAAACGACTATTCGGCATATGTCAAAAACGGATACAGAGCACCGGAGACAGCGATTTCCCACGATACGACGGAGCCGGAGACAGCGGTGCTTACCTGGACGGGGACAGAAGAGGATGCACAGCTTTATACGCTGACCGGAACAGATGCGCAGAGCCGACTTGTCTATTATGATTACAGCACAGATGGCGGAAAGACATGGTCGGAGCTGCTTCCGTTTGATGAGGCGGGAACGGAGATCAGGATCATAGGACAGACGGCGGAGCAGGAGATCTGTGCACGGCTGTATAATGGGTACTTTCTGTATACACAGACAAACAGCGTCACCAGAACGGCAGAAGAGCTTGGCATTGCGGCGCAGACAGAGGACACGGTTAAGGAGCTTGCGGCGGAACAGGAAAGTCGGCAGGAAACAGATCAGGGAAGTCTGGAGAGTAGCATACAGGAGCTTGCAGAAGGCGGAAAAAATCCGGGCAGCAGTCTTCCCATCCTCGGAATGGGTGCATTACTGTTTGCAGCTCTCTTTTTTGCCGGTTCCGTTTTTATGGGACGCAGGAAAAAACGTCTGGCAGAGCGCGCAGGCATTGTGCTGGGATGTCTTTTTCTGCTGACAGCGGCCGGTCTGACACTGGGAGCTGTGGCGGCGAGGCAAAACCGGAGCATGCAGACAGAAGCGGTTCTGACAGAGCAGACAAAAGCCACGCAGGATACACCAGAGCAGGACTCGCAGCAGGCGGTACAGGAAGCAGCCGGGGAAAAGGCGCAGAAGCAGGCAGAAGAGCAGCAGGCATGGATCGTGGCAGAAAAAGGAAAACAGATTCCTTATGTGTCGGATATGGAAAAGGAAGCACAGACGACTGTGGTCTATGATATTGCAGAAGGCTATCTGCGTGTACCGCTTCTGACGGATGTTGCGCAAAATCCGTATACATTGTCTGCCTTTTCGGGAGAAGATCTGACGAAACGGTATGAGGCGCAGGGCTATCAGACTATGCTTGGTATCGATGTTTCCAAATTTCAGGGAAATATTGACTGGGAGCAGGTGAAAAACGCAGGCATTTCCTATGTCATGCTGCGGATAGGGCTAAGGGGATATGGCAGCGGGAAGCTGGTTATGGATGATCGGTTTTATGAAAATCTGAGAGGTGCAAAGGAGCAGGGACTGAAAACAGGTGTCTATTTCTTTTCCGCAGCCATTTCCGAGGAGGAGGCAAGAGAAGAGGCAGCATTTGTCCTGCAGGCAATCGAAGGGCAGGAAATGGAAATGCCGATCGTATTTGATACAGAGCCGATCCTTTATGATACGGCAAGAACAGATGAACTGACAGGAAAGCAGCTGACTAAGATCACGGCGGCGTTTTGTGATGCTGTGCAGGCAGCAGGCTATCAGCCAATGGTCTATGCCAATGCAAAGCGGCTGACAACAGTATTATATTTGGAGGAACTGACAGCTTATCCGCTCTGGCTGGCAGATTATAGGATGCAGCCGGATTTCCCCTATGCATTTACGATGTGGCAGTTTACGGAATCGGGAAAAGTTCCCGGTATCGAAGGGGCGGTAGATATTGATTTATATTTGTATGAAGAGTAAAATTGAATCATTATTTGGGAGAGTACAATATGATAACGTGTTTGGCTAAGTTCTGGATCAGAGAATCCGACAGTGAAGAGAAAAAGAGAAGAGTATATGGTACATTAGGTGCTGTTGTGGGCATTTTTTTAAATATCTGCCTGTTTGCAGGAAAGTATCTGGCAGGTTTTCTCAGTGGATCTATTGCGATCATGGCAGATGCCTTTAACAATCTGTCAGATGCGGGATCTTCCTTTATTTCGCTGATCGGTTTTGTCTTCTCCGGGAAAAAGCCTGATCTGGATCACCCGTTTGGACATGGAAGGATCGAATATCTGGCAGGGCTCGGTGTTTCCTTTCTGATCCTTTTAATGGGCGTGGAACTGGCAAAAAATTCGGTGCAGAAGATATTGCATCCGGTCAGTGTACAGATCAGTACGCTGTCTATCGCTGTGTTATCAGCATCCATTCTGGTTAAACTGTACATGGCATATTATAATCATGCCATCGGAAAAAAGATCAGATCTGCAACGATGGCAGCAACGGCAACGGACAGCCTGAGTGATGCGGCTGCTACGACAGTTGTACTGCTGGCAATGCTGTTTTTAGCGGTAACAGGGATCAACATAGATGGATATTGCGGTATTCTGGTTGCTGTCTTTATCCTGGCAGCAGGCATAGGTGCGGCAAAGGAAACAGTAAGCCCATTGCTGGGACAGGCTCCGGATCCGGAATTTGTCAAAGAGATCAAAGAACTTGTCATGCAGCATGAGGAGGTGCTGGGAATCCATGATATGGCAGTGCATGATTACGGACCGGGAAGAGTAATGGTATCATTGCATGCAGAGGTATCAGGGGATGGTAATATTTATGAACTGCATGATCTGATCGACCGGATAGAACGGGAGCTGAAGGAAAAGCTGCATTGCGAGACTGTGATCCATATGGATCCGATCGATGTTGGCAATGTAAAAACAGTTGAAATGAAGGAAGAAATGGTAAAGCTTGTAAAAGCCATTGATGAACGGCTTACGATCCATGATTTCCGTATGGTGACAGGTACGACACACCACAATATGATATTTGATGTGGTTATACCGGCTGATTTTAAGCTGTCACAGGAAGAATTGAAAGACATCATACAAATGAAAGTATGGGAAAAGTGGCCGGATTACTATGTGGTTATTGATGTAGACACAGCATATGTGTATTAAAAGGAAAACTATTTGACAAAGGATGTGAATCAAATGATCAAGGTGGATCTGATCACCGGATTTTTAGGAAGCGGGAAGTCAACTTTTTTAAAGAAATATGCGTCTTATCTGATCGGAAAAGGTGAGCATATCTGTATTCTGGAAAATGATTTCGGCGCAGTCAATGTTGATATGCTGCTGATGCAGGATCTTCTGGGCGATCATTGTGATCTGGAAATGGTAGCGGGCGGCTGTGATAAGGACTGCCATAAGCGCCGGTTTAAAACAAAGCTGATCTCCATGGGAATGCGGGGCTTTGACAGGGTGCTGATCGAGCCATCCGGTATTTTCGATGTGGACGAATTTTTTGATACCCTGCGGGAAGAACCGCTGGATCAGTGGTATGAGATCGGAAATGTGATCGCTGTGGTAGATGCGAAACTGCCGGATGAAATGTCTGAAAACGCCGATTATCTGCTGGCTTCCGAGGTTGCAGGTGCGGGCGTTATCTTATTCAGCAAGGTGCAGGAAGCCACGGAGCAGGAGATCGAAAGGACAAAGGCACATATCGGGCGTGCCATGCAGCGGATCAAATGCGACAGACAGCTTGCAGATGTGATGATCTGCAAGGACTGGGCTCTGTTGAAAGAGGAAGACTATCAAAAGATCATGACAAGCGGGTATAAACCGGCGGATCATGTGAAGCTGTCCGGGGAACAGGACGGCTTCCAGTCTGTGTATTTCCTGAATCTGGGTATGACAGAAGAGAAGATGCGGCAGACGGTATCTGCGGTACTGCAGGATGCAGAATGCGGAAAGATCTTCCGGGTGAAAGGCTTTATCCGTAAGGATGATAAATGGCTGGAGCTGAATGCGATGCAGGATGCCATGACCGTAAAAGAAGTGGAAAAAGGACAGGAGGTTCTGATCGTGATCGGGGAAGAACTGAATGAGGAGAAGATCAGAACTTATTTTGGACAGAAGGAGTTGACGTTATGAGAGACCAATTAACACAGTCTGATATAGATAAAATGCAGCAGGAGATCGAATACCGGAAGCTGGTAAAAAGACCGGAGCTTCTGGAAGCGGTAAAAGAGACAAGGGCACATGGGGACTTAAGTGAAAACTTTGAATATCATGCTGCTAAAAAAGAGAAGAATAAAAATGAGAGCAGGATCCGCTATCTGGAGCGTATGATCAAAACAGCACAGGTCATTTCCGATGATTCAAAAGCAGATGAAGTCGGTATGAATAATACGGTGACTGTTTATGTGGAGGAGGATGACTGTGAGGAGACTTATCGTATTGTAACTACGGTAAGAAGCAATTCGCTGGAAAATCTGATCAGTATTGAGTCTCCGATGGGAAAAGCACTGATGAGACATAAGGTTGGCGACCGGGTCGAGATCAGAGTCAGTGACAATTACAGTTATTTTGTGGTGATCCGGAAGATTGATAAGACAAACGATGATTCGGAGGATAAGATCAGAAGCTATTAGAGATTCACATATGCCGTCCGGTTTTCATATACTGATAGGGAATGATAACAACCTATGGAGGCAGTTATGAAATGTCAGATGACGGTGCATGAGATTCAAAAAGGAGATACGCTTTATAAGCTGGCGAAGCAGTATAAGACAACGGTACCATTGATACTGCTTGCAAATCCCGGGGTAAATCCCTATAATCTGCGGGTAGGAGATAAACTGAATATTTGTGAAGGAAAACGTTTTGAGGAAAAGCAGGGACTGGATGAGCTGCAGATTGTAAGTGACTTTAACAAGGTGGTATATCAGTATCTTGGCTTCCTGCAATTGTATATGGCTTCCTTTAGCGGAACGGAAGAAAGAACAGAGCAGAGTCTTGAGTATCTTTTGGAAGTCCCGGGAGAGCTTGCAACTATTTACAGCGCTTTTTATCCGGTCAGCATGACGAGCCGCTTAAGTCAGATTTTTACTGCATATACAGAAAAACTTGCAGATTATGCGAGAGCCGTTTATACAGGAGAAAGGCAGAATATTTCAGCTCTTAGGAATGAAATTGATGAGCAGGCTGTAAAGATAGGAGAGTTTCTCGAAAAACAGAATGACAAATATATCAGCAGACAGATTTTGGATTTCCTCCAGAGTCTGAATGGAGCGGTTGAAGAAGCCGCAAAGCAGAGCAGAGAGGGAAATCTCCGCAAAGAGCTTTTCGTATACCAGGAGATGGGGGAACAGGGTACCTTATTCGCCAGAGTGCTTGCAGATGGGATTATAGAACAATTTTATAAAGAAGGATAAAAGAAAAGAGACAGAGATCAGAAGTAGTGCTGATCTCTGTCTCTTGTTTTTGTGATGGTAAATTCCTGTCACATTCTTTATTTTAAGATTGTTCAGCTGATTATTTCTTCGCTTCTTCTGCAAATTTGGTTGTGACAAGATCTTCGTAGTTTACATAATCTGATAACTGCCCTGCATCGATCAGAATATCTTCCAGCAGTGTGAAGCTGTCCTGTTGCAGGATCAGGTCTGTTTTCCAGGTATCCTGGCTGTAGTACCGGCTGATGATCGTTTCCAGTGTTGCCTCGTCTGTTTCCTTAAACTGTGGTTTGATCACTTTGGCGATCTCTTCCGGGGTGTGGCCTGCAACATAATCCATTCCCTTCTGCAGCGCATTGGTAAATTTCTGGACTGTAGCTGCGTTTTGATTTACATAACTTTTCTTTGCGGAGAAGCAGGTATACGGAACATAACCGGAATCCACACCGAGGGAAGCGACTACATGATAGCCTGCATCCATGGATTCGAGTGCGGTAGCGGATGGCTCAAATTCTACGGTGTAATCCCCTTTTCCGCCACTGAAGGCAGCAGCAGTGGAACCAAAGTCGATGCTCTGGTCGATCGTCAGATCTTTTGCCGGGTCAATACCGTTTTTCTTCAGAATGTATTCAAAGACCATTTCGGGCATACCGCCTGTTGTTACTACTACCATGTAAATAATCATCCGATAGCTGTTTCGCAGTGGTTTTTACTGATACATCCGGCAGATAGTCTTGGGCAAGCTGGGCTATTTCTTCTTTTGATTTTATAATATTGTATGGCTTTAGCGGATTATCTGTGTTTTCCAGAATCCCAAGACTTTTCATCAGCTCAATATATGGCAGTATGCTCTGCTTTGTTTTTTTGAATCCCAGGTCAGTGATATGCTCTGACAGATATTTTGCAGAAGTATACCCACGTTCATCCTCTGCAATCAGTTTCATCACAATCGCAATAATGGTATTTTCTCTTCGGTTCATTTCATCGGCAGGACTGTAACTGATCAGATTGGACAAGCTGTATTTCAATGTGATTTCCGGCATTCCTTCTTCGTCTACCAAAATTTTTTCAATCAGAAGTTCAATATCCCTTCGGTCAAGAGTTCCTCCTGCAATGATTTTATCTACCACCTCAAGAGCGTTCTTCAGTTTATCCTTTACATCTGGTGTCTCTATGGCAGTTTCATTCAGTTCCTTAATCTGCATTTCCAATCCATGAATTTGAGCAAATAAGTCTTTCTGCATAGAATCGTAAGTTTCATTGATTAAATCTTCATTTCCTGCAGCGACAGCCAGATCTTTTACTTTCTGTATAAGCAGAACTTTCAGTTGACTTTTTCGCTCATTGATAGCTGTGTGCAGTTCCTGCCGTTTTTCCACTATTGTTTTTTTCTCTGCTTCAAAATCCTTTAAATCATAGGTAGAAATAACTTCACAGAGAGCATTTCGGCACATCTTGATATAGGTCAGAACATCTTCCATCAGGTCATCTTCTTCAATTAAATGTGCTTTGGAGCAATAACGTCTGCCCTTGGTATTATAAGTAGTGCAGATGTAATATTTTCGTTTCCTGCTGGAAGTCTGGCGTTTAATTGGCGTAAGACGGCTTCCGCAATCCTTACAGAATAGGCAACTACCAAAAGGATTTGGAATTTCTGAACCTAACCATTGTCCCCGACTTCCCCGATAATTGGTACGGTTACGTTTTTCCTTTAATTCCTGTATCAGAGCGAAAGTAGCCTTATCAATAATTGCCGGGTGATGATTCTCGAAGATACACTGTTCTTCCTTTGGTACACGTTTATCTTTTCCATGAACCGTATTTCTTGCACGTTTTTTCAGACGAAAAGTACCAATGTAAAAATCATTATCCAGAATCTCTTTTACCATAGCATCAGACCATTTAGAAGCTATCTGTCTTTTAGACAGTCTGCCTTCCTCTATTTCACGTTCACGCTGTATCATAGATGGAGTAGGTGCTCCCTGTTCGGTCAGATATGTGGCAATCTTGCGGTAGCCGGAACCGGAAAGATATAAGTCATAAATTTGTTTAATATATTCTGCTTCTTTTGGTACGATTTCCAGAACAGTCTTATCTTTTTCATTGCGGCGATAGCCAAACGGCGGTCTTGTAATCAGTGTTCCCTCTTTCTGTCTGGCTCCTATGGCACACTTGATTTTTTTACTGGTGTCTTTAACATATCGTTCATTAAACCATGTCTTAATACCAATCGTATCGTCACTGGAATCCATAGAATCATAATTATCGTCAATCACAACCAGATGCTTTCCACGTTCCTGAAATTCGTCCAGAAGAAGTAGCACCTTTGCATTATGTCTGCCAAGGCGTGAAAAGTCTTTGACATATACAGCATCAATATCTTTATCCAGATCAGCCATCATCTGTTGAAATCCCGGTCTGTCAAAGATATAGCCGGAAATGCCATCATCTTCATACCAGCGGTCAATAACCACACCATGATCAGCTGCATACTGGTTGATAATCAGCTTTTGATTTTCTATGGAAACATAATTCCTTTTATCATCGTCTCTGGAGAGACGGACATATCCTGCATTCATAGATGTTCCTTTCTATAATGTAAAATAATTATTATGCACTATGTAATTATATTATATATCGAAAGCAAGAAGATGTATATAGAGAATTTTCAGTTTTTTTACAGATACTATTGTTTAATTGCGGAAGGATATAAGATTTGGTATAATTTGGTTAAGAAATTTCAATAAAGATTTGTACACAAAAAATCAGCAACTTAAAATTGTGGATAAAATTCTATTTAAAGCATGAAAGGTTATATAGATTATGGAAAAAATGGACACAAATCCGACAAAATATGTAGTATTTGATGTTGAAACAAACGGATTAAAATCTAAAAAAGACGACTTACTTTCAATTTCATTTTATAAGCCAGACGATGGTAAAGAATATTGCAAATTTTTACCCTTAGAATTAAATCGCAAAATCGTTACAACCCACATAAATGGAATTACTGAAAAAGATTTAGCAAATGCAACTGCACTTACTCAAGCTGAATTTAATTGTATAATACAGGATTTTGAATTAGAAAAGAGAACTATTCTTATTTATGCGGGAAAAAATTTTGATGCATCATTTCTTTCTGAATACTTAAAAAGACATCATATTTTGGGATTTGATAAATTAAATTTCTACAATTTTAAAAGAAACATAATTTCTTCAAGATATTCACAGGGTAATATAACCAAGGATAATTTGTGTGCATTATTTAAGATTGATGGTGTTGAAGCTGTTCACAGTGGTTCAAATGACTGTAAACTCGAATGGGAATTATTCAAAAAAATGAATGGTTGCTTTTATCTTGTAACAGAAGGAGGTAGCGAAGATAATGTGTTTAGGCTTAATGCGGATTACATTGTTCCAGCCAGTTTATTGTCCTCTCACCCCAATTTGAGTCGTGTACTCTGTGAAAGACCGTATATTGAATGCCAAAGTACCTTAGTTAAATCATTTGAAATCGATGCTAAAGGAATAGAAAAATTTCCAACTAATTTTACAGGCATGACAATTGAACATTTAATAAATTCAATGTTAAATGTTGATATGCAAGATTCCAGAACATTCTTATTGAAAAATAAGATGAAATTGGATTTCATTGGAAAAATTCCTAATGGAATATCAATGGTTCCAATGACTTTTAATCTAGACGGAACAGTTACGGCACTTCATAAAGAAGATAAAGAACTGGAAAAGCGTATAAATTTCACTTCAAAAAACTTAAAAGAACGTATTCGTCCATTGGTCGAGTATATCAAATATGAGATTTTTGATAATGAACATATATTGTCTCAAGAGCTTGTTGTAGATTATGAAAATAACATTCTTGCATTATGTGATTTATCTACAAAAAAGACAGTATTAGAAATAAAAACAAATTGTTCCGATTCATTGGCATATAAAGAACAATTTTTCTATGAAGCTAAGGGTAGAGATATCTATCATTTAAAAATGGAGTGGGTAAAAGATCGGGACACTAATTTGCTCAAAAAAATAATTTTCCATATTTCTTTTGTTGATACCCATATTGGAACACCTGGTTCTTCAAATTGGACAGAAGGAAAACGTGCCGAAAAAAGAGCGAAGAAAATAGCAGAAATACAAAAATACTTGTCACCTTCGGATTTATCTTTAGTATCTTTTACAAATACCAATTCACCTATCAAATTGCAATGCAAGATTTGTGAACATGAATGGAATATTAGATATGCAACATTAATGAAAAAGATTCCAGATTGCCCTAAATGCAAGCCCAAAATTGTTGATAAAAAGCAAACTACAATATCTAAAGAAGATCGCATTAAGCTTCGTGCTGAAAATTATTATGAAAAAATACTTCAAAAAAGTAATCACACGATCGTTGCTATTAATTATACTGGTTCAAAAGATAATGTAGATGCAATCTGTGTTGCCTGTGGACACAAATGGAAGATTCGAGCGGATCATTTAGCCAATAGATGCTGGTGCCCTATATGCAAAAAGAAAAAGATAACTAATTTATCTAGGCAAGAAGCACTCGTTAATTATCCCAGTGATTTTTAACCAGTGCTTTGATTCCGTCATGAATATTGATATTTGAATCTCCATCCAGAAATGTGACAACCCGAAAGCCGATGTCAGCATATTTCTTGCGTTCCGCTTCAAATTCTTCCTGTGACGGAAAATCGTTACGCCAGAGATAATATGTCGGTTTCCGCAAGGTTATCACATCCTTTCTCTTAAATTTTCTATAACTATCATATAAAAAGTGGACAGTTTTTGTGTCTGTCCACTTAAAAATGATTTTATCGTTCACGATTTGAATGGTTTAATTGTCCTCGTTTTGCCAGTTCCAGTATTTCTGGTGGGATACGATTCACCAGCTTCTGGAGCTTTTCATAATCAGCTCTGAGTCTGGCATCGTCCATTTTCTTTCGTATACTATTGGTGGTTGCTTCTTTTACCTGTCTGGTTAAATCTTGTTTCTGTTTTTGCAATGTTGCCTTATCTGATTTTAAGGAACTGATTGTCTTATCATATTTCCGAACCTGCGTCTGAAAGTTCTCCATTGCAGGAAAAAATTTCTGCAAAAGTTCCACAGCTTTATCTGTATTTTTACCAGCATTAAAAATATTTGTACTTTCCAACAGATCAGTGATTTGCTTAGCCTGTCGGGTAAGATGTGCTGCTTCTTTAAAAAGTCGTGGCGGAATATGTTCGCGTCCGGTCATGCTGGCAGATTCTCCACGTTCCAGATCTGGATACTTTTCTGCCATATGTTTCCAAAACTCATCTTGCCACCAAGTCAGTTTTTTCTTATTTCCAAGAATCTCCTTTGCACAAAGTCTTCCGTCCTGAGTTATCGGGACAAAAGAAAGGTGCATATGTGGAGTTTTCTCATCCATATGCACCACAGTCGAAAGGATTGTCTTTGCATCCTGATACTTTTCTATAAATTCCAAAGCAGTTTGAAAATACGCTCTGATTTCACTCTTTTTCTTACCTTTGAAAAATTCTGGTGTAGCAGTAATCAAGACTTCAACAACGCGTACACTGTCTTTGCGTGTCCGGCATCCGTATTCTTCAATCAGTCGATTCGACTCTGCCCGGTACTTCCCGACTGGTTCAATCAAATGATAATTCAAATTTCTTCGACTGTTGTCTATATCCGGATTACTGGCATATTTTTCTTTTTTCCGTTCATTGTGAGCTTCAATATTGCTGATTTCAGGTCCTTTGTATTTTGCAAATCTTAAAATACCGTATTGTGCTTTTTGCATTTGTACTTCCTCCTTTCCCAAAAACAGGCTAACTGTCATATTATTTTGACAGCCAACCTGAAAAATATATAATGTGTAACTTACATTGAATTACTACGTACATACGTACCAGATTAATTTGTCCATTCTTTCGGTACGTACGTACACTGGGAAGCGTCCATAAAACCATCTGTATAGGACGGCTTTGTAATAACCTTTACTCCCGTAAATCCCCATACTCGTCTCCCAGCAGAATTTTTTATTGTATTGCAATGTTCCAGATTATATTTTGCTTGAACAGCAATCATAACATCTGAGAAACTACGATTTTTTAATGCAGTCATGGAATTTTCTTCACACCAGAGCCGATAGCTCTCATACAGTTCTTTGGAACTTGCACTTGCCTCTGCCTGAAAGCGAATATATCCTTCTGATTCTAAAAACTCCAGTACATTGTTATTGTCCCGTTTCACATTTTCACGATTTGCCCTGATGCGTGGACTTTCTGTAAATTTAAAATTCTGACGAACTAACCGTTGTAACCCTTCAAATGCCCAGAGAAAAATGCTTTCAGCTTCATTCATCATTTTTTCTGCCAAATAGGGATCATCTACACGATCAACAGGTTTCTCCTTTGTTGTCAGCACCAATTGTCTACGATAAAATCCATCGCTCCTGTCATACAATGCCTGCAAATCACCATTACTGAATGCAAGTAATCTGGAAAAAAGCCATCCCTGGTAACTTTGCTTTCCTTTACGTTCCAAGTCCATTTTCCCCTGAGCAGTAACGATAGATTTCACATAACTGGTCTGTTTCAAGGCTTCCATTCGCATATCATCATCTACACACAATAAAATGTGCTCAAGGTCAGCTCTGGCAAAGCGGTTTTCAGAAATTTTACCGATACTTCCGTCTTTCATATTCGTGCCTAACAAGCTGTTCAAAACAGCACCAATTTGTGATTTTCCCTCGCCACCATTGCCTTTTATAATCATCATGCGTTGTCCCTTGTTGCTTGGAATCAGACAATACCCAATAAACTCTTGCAAAGTTGGAATATCTTCCGGGTAGAGCAGTTGTTCTAAAAATGCCAGCCATGTGGCAGCTTCTGGTGCATCTGGATTATAGTTGACCGGAAGACGCATTCGCACAATATCCGATTTGTCAGGGATAAATGAGCCATCTATATATAGCGTTCCATTTGCAAGATGGATTTTATTGGCTTCTGGTGGAAAATCCTCTATATAAGCTGCCAGTTTCATAACTTCCAGAATATTGGTTACTTTGCGAGGAACATTGTTGATGGCATAATGTTTCAGACTTTCAAATATTTCCCCACGAAGGGGGAGATCATCTGTGATCCGCCCTTCTGGAGTAAAAAATGCATTGTTGGCAAAGAGTATTTTATGTGTATGGAGAAATTCCTCACAAAAGGCTGCTTCATTGATATTGGTTCCGTCAAACCAAACTGGATAGTTACTAAGCTGCTTTTGCTTCTTCTGCATATGCATCCTCCTCATCACGAGCCCCTGAAAGATATTTCAAATCTTCCAGATAGCCTGTTTCTTTCATGGATTTTACGACTTCAAAGCCCTCTTCTTCGTCTGCAAAGGTCAGATAATCTGCCAGATATTCAATATAACTCAGATTTTCACAGGCTTCTTCAAATCGTTCATCCATAGGTAAATCTGGATGTTCCGGTGCATATAGTACTTTCCATTTTTCCAGACGGTGAAGATATTCACATATCATTTTCTGGCATTCCCGTAAATCTTTCTGTCTGTTTCTGTTTTCCATGTACTCTGGCTTTTTCAGCGCTGCTATTACTGGTGGCTTGTCTGGTGTAATACCAAAATCTACAGCAATTTTCTTGGCGGCTTCATAGTTACTCAGTCTAAACAAATTTGCAACAAACTGGATTACATCTCCGGTAGCACCACAGCCAAAGCAGTAGTAATAAGTTGCATTCAGTTTCATACTTGGGTGATGGTCATTATGAAATGGACAACAGATCATGTTGTTTCTTCCAATTTTCATGCCATAATATTCGGCAGCCTGTCCGACTGTTACAGTTTCTTTTATTGTTTCAAATAATCTCATTCTATTTTCCTCCTGATTTAAGTTTGAATTTAAAGCTGTGCCGTTTTATCCAGTTCCTTTCCTGACAGGCAACCCTTCTCGGCGCTGTGTCGTCTCTTTTGAGCGCTCTTTTCTAATCAGAAAATCGTGGCGGTTTATAGAGTTCCGGAACGGTCATTTAGTTTTCAAGGTTCTGTCTGATCGATCATGGTGACAGTTTAGCATGAAAAAATCGCACCCCTGATTTATTCACGCACAATGAAAATCAAGAATACGATTCGATAAAAAATTGCAAATTTGCACAGGCACAGATATAATGGAAGTAGTTTAGGAGGTGACCAAACAATGGGGGAATCTGATTTAATAGAAGATGAAACAAGTTTTGCATACCGATTAAGTAATTTGCGGAAAGATCACAATTTAAGCCAAAAGCAACTGGCCGATCAGCTTCATGTGACTCATTCACAAATCAGTCGTATTGAAAGCGGTGAAACTAAAAATCCTAATATAAGTATTGTAATAGACGCCGCCAGATTTTTTCATGTTTCAACTGATTATCTGCTTGGAATCACTCAGATTACTTCACCCAAAAGTTATGATATATCGGAACTTGGACTGTCAGAAGAAGCGGTAACGAGACTGATTACCAGAAGAATAGATGTAGATATTTTGAACCGATTATTGGAACATGAACATTTTCCAAAATTATGTATTATGATTCGGAATTATTTTGATGATACCATTGCTGAGGGCATCATGGCACGAAATAAGGTGATTGATTTTGCTGTTGATCAACTGACTGATCTGATGACTGCAAAGCCATCAAAAAGAAAAGAGATTATAAAAGATAAGCAGTTTTTAAGTTCACAGAAAATAGGCGCGAATGAAGCAGACATTGAAAAAATCAAGATTCAGTTTATGGCAATATTACGTGATATTAAATCTGGTATACAGAAAAAAGAACCAACAAAAGCGGTTGCCACAGCCGAAGCAGTGCAGATGATTCGAAACGCATTGCCCGATAAGCCGGCTTCTGATATCACAAGTACTGACTTGGCAAATGCAGTAGCTTATTATATGGGACAGACAACAGATCTGAATGATGAAGGACTTGCAATGGTACAGAATTTGGCAAAATATATCTGTGACAATAGTGTATCTAAGAAAAATTCAGAGAATGGCTAACGGAAGTATGGATATACCTTTCTTCAAATGTGGCATCGTCTGAATAACAGCATTGTCATGCTGATATTCAGACTCAGTTCTGTTCTTTCAGGCAACTCCTTTACGGAGTACCTTTCAGCACAGAATGTCGGGAATTGGAGGTAATCGCAAGGATATAAAATTTCTTCCCGGCAGCCACAATTTCATAAAGGTATAACACACTAGACTTTCCTGCCGGAAAATCGTGTGCCAACAGGGATGCTACTCGCCCCTATTGGATGACCCAGAGTAAAACATCTGATATAGCAAAAAGAAAGAAGGGTATGTGAAATGGCTTTTTCAGAAAAACTAAAAAACGAAATAGAACTTTATTGTAATAATCATTTGCCACAAGATTCTTGGTATGAAAATGAATTTTCTTTCATACAGGGTTTAGATTTGAAAAATCGCATTATTACGGAATTTAAAGCTATTAGATTTGCCTATAAACTTTATGAAGGCATTGAAGCAACAAATGAAAACTTATTATTTGAAGTACGTAATCAGATACTTGCATATGCATCAATTTATGAAGCAGTAATAGAAAATGTTTTAAATTCATACTACTCAGATACTGTAGAATTTGATTCTTTGATGCATCATATCATTCCAATGAAAATATCTATTCCCCAAAGTAAACAAGATATATTACAAAATGTATTATCTCATGATGGAAAAGTAATTGTACCTTTTTATTATACGAGAAAAAGAAAGGAAAAACCTCAAGTTAGATTTGATGAAAAATGTCGAACCGCAGAGGGTTTGGGATTAATCCATAAATTTATCAATGATGATGGTGTTGAGATAGATCTTCCTTCTGAAATAATTGAGATATATTCTTATAGAAATGGTATTCATATTATTGCAGAGCAAAGGAAAGGTATTAATTATGAGTTGGATTTAAGTAAAAAGGCTTATCGTAGAATGAGACCCTTTATTGATCAATTGAAAGATAAACTTATTCAAGATGGAAAAATTCAAATTAATTAATGAAGTAAAAAGCAAATTGTTTCAAATTCCATTTACCGTCAATTATTGCTTCTCATTATCTTTTGGTCATGTTACAATAAGTGATATAGATTTTAGAGGAGGTGTTTGTATTGAATATCACGCAAATTAAATTGGAAAACTTTACAGTATTCAAGAATGCGGAAATTAATTTTGATAAAGGTATCAATATTTTTATTGGGGAAAATGGAACGGGAAAAACCCATATTATGAAATTATTATATTCGGCTTGTCAGGCAGCGAATCCGAAAGTGTCATTTTCAAACAAAGTTGTTCGCACAATGTTACCAGATGATTTTAAAATTTCTAGACTAATTACAAGAATTCGAGGAAGTAACAGTGCAAACGTCAAAATCAGTGCGCGAATGGATGAAAATACTCCAACAAAAAATCTGTCAATAGACTTTAATCATAAAACCAAAAAGTGGGATGCAATAGTCAGAGGAGAAGAAACATGGGAAAAAAACTTTAAGGATATTAGTAGTATATTCATTCCAGCAAAAGAAATATTGTCAAACAGTTATAACCTAACTGCTGCTGTGGAAAAAGATAACGTTCGCTTTGATGATACATATATAGACATTATAAATTCTGCCAAAGTAGATATTTCTGTTGGACGTAATAGTGTAAATCGTGATAATCGTTTAAAAGCAATCGAAAAAATAATTGATGGTACAGTTTACTATGACAATAAAAAGGATGAATTTTATTTAAAAAAAGGAAATTCTAAGCAAGAATTTAATCTTGTTGCAGAAGGAATCCGTAAAATGGCATTATTATGGCAACTTGTTAAAAATGGAACCTTAGAAAAAGGTTCAGTCTTATTTTGGGATGAACCAGAAGCTAATATTAACCCAACTTATCTTTCAATTATAGTTGAATTATTGTATGAATTACAGCGAGATGGTGTTCAAATTTTTGTTTCTACACATGATTATATGTTGGCAAAATATTTTGAGACAAGAAAAAAAGAAAATACCTCTCTTGTTTTTCATTCATTTAAACGTGAAAAAGGAGTTGTAGAATATTCATCAGCGTCAAAATTCGGAGAATTAAAAAATAATCTTATTATTGATTCTTTTAATACTTTGTTAGATGAAATTTACGATCTCGGAGAATAAATAATGAATAAAGTTTTTACTGAGGAAAATGGCTGTTATAAAATTGATTGTTCAAAAGCAATATGGGCAACAGATTCTTTGAATCATCAATATCATAGTGCTAACTGTTTATTAAGTGATGTAGACTGGATTATGGAAACAAATCAAAAAATATATCTTGTTGAATATAAAAATGCTAATATTTCTGGTGCTAAAAAGCCAGAAGCTTTTATACCGACGAATGATAAAACAATAAATAAAGTAGTAAGAAAGTTTTATGATTCGTTGCATTATCTTTCATTGCAAGGAAAAACTAAACCTAAAGAATATGTGTATATTTTGGAATATCCGAATGGAGATTCTGCTTCAAGAAAAATGATACGAAATCGTTTAAAATCCAAATTACCATTTGCTCTTCAAGAAAATATTGGTAATGGAATAAAACTAATCGAAAAGGTAGAAGTTCTCTCGATTGCTGAATGGAATGATCATAAATATTATGGTGAATTTCCAATTCAACACATATAAATAAAGGTGTTGATAATGTCAGTTATTTTTGCTTGTCACTCTAAAATTACATATATTTGTGAAATAATTAGTTAAACATTCTGGATTATTTTAAGAAAAATGCAAAGATACTTACAAAATATTTCTGATTCAAATATCGAGATTGCATCCATGTAGAGGGGGAGACCATATATAGTATCTCCCCCAACCTATATTTTAATTCACTATCTACAATTATTCGCACTATTCAATCCATCCACCCAATTACACAAAATCACAATCGTCTCGTAATTTACATTGATACATGTACGCCACCTGCGCGCCCGCCAAGAACAGTCTTTCCTTTCAGATCCTGCCAGGAAAAGTCGCTGTCATCCCTTGCAACCATAAAGTTCCCTGCACGCTGCGTCAGCTGTGCAAAGTTGATCACTGGGTCGTCGGTTTCGCCCAGATACGTGTAGATCGTGGATTCCGGTCCCATAAATCCGATATCCGCTTCACCGGACAAAACGGCGGTCATTGTTTTGTCTGCACCAAAGCCGGTCACCAGTGTCAGATCAATGCCTTCCTCTGCAAAATAGCCTTCTTCGATCGCCACATACATCGGGGCATAGAAGATGGAATGTGCTACTTCATTCAGCACGACTTTTTCTCCGGTGACTTTTTCTTTCTGCCCGCAGCCCGTCAGAGAAAGTGTGACAAGTGCCGTCAGCAGGAGCAGACAGATGCTGCGTTTCTTTTTTCTGTTCATAATCGTATCCTCCTTTTTTTGATGGGCAACAGCCCTCTTTATAAAGTATGAAAGATTCTGCATGGCGTGACTAAATGAAAACTATTTGCAAGACAGGGAAAAGTATGATACGTTATCCGAGGAAAATCGGGAGAATATTATTTATGTGGATGTTATTCGTTTTAAATTATGGTGTTTTAAAAGGTACAAGAGAGATTGTTAAAAAGAAATCATTGCAGAGAAGCAGTGTCATGGAAGTGTTGTTTTTCTATACACTGTTTGCTTTTTTATTTGTATGCCCGGATGTGAAAAATGCAGCGCAGATGGATATGCATTTCCTGCCTGCGGTGGCATTTAAGTCTTTTATCATTTTTCTGGCATGGATGTGCAGCTTTAAAGCCATCAAGAAAATGCCGATCAGTCTGTACGGGCTTTTAGACCTGTCACGTGTGCTGTTTGCCACACTGCTGGCGGTGATCGTGCAGCATGAGGTACTGTCGGGAAATCAGATGATCGGGTTATTACTTGTCTGTGTCGGACTTCTGATGCTGAAAAGACCGAAATGGCCAATGGTTTGCAGAATGCAGAAGAAGGTACGGGAAAACTCTGATATACAGACAGATAGCGGTACTGCGTGTACGATTTCAGAAAAACAGAAAATTAAGGAACAGCAAAATGAAGAACATGTACCGGTCATTTTAGTCCTGTTTGCACTGGCTTCCTGTATGCTGAATGCGATATCGGGACTTCTGGATAAAATACTGACAAAGGATATTACAAGTGCACAGCTGCAGTTCTGGTATATGCTGTTTCTGGTGCTGTACTATCTGGTTTACATAATTATCGCAAAAGAAAAGATCCACGTGAAGGAGTCATTGAAAAACCCTTGGATCTGGCTGCTTGCCATTTTGTTTGTCATTGCAGACCGGTCGCTTTTTCTGGCAAATGCAAACCCGGAAAGCCGGATCAGTATTATGACACTGATCAAGCAATCCGGCTGTATTGTGACGATCCTTGCGGGTAAGTTTATCTTCCATGAAAAAAATATCGGTTATAAACTGATTTGTGCGGCTGTCATTATTGCAGGAATTGTTGTAGCAGTGTTATAATAGGAAAGATAACGAACATTTGTTTGAATACGGAGGAATGTATGAGTATTTACGATACATTAAATGAAAAGCAGAAGGAGGCAGTTTTGCAGACAGAAGGTCCTGTCCTGATCCTTGCAGGTGCGGGAAGCGGTAAGACAAGAGTGCTTACCCACAGGATCGCCTATCTGATCGAGGAATGTCAGGTCAGCCCATGGAACATCATGGCGATCACCTTTACCAATAAAGCAGCGCAGGAAATGCGGAACCGTGTGGATGCCCTTGTCGGGATGGGATCGGAGAGCATCTGGGTTTCCACCTTTCACTCCAGCTGTGTGCGGATCCTGCGCCGTTATGCAGACAGGATCGGTTATGATAACAATTTTACGATCTATGATACGGACGATCAGAAGACTGTGATGAAGGACGTGTGTAAACGTCTGGAGATCGACACGAAGATGCTCAAGGAGCGTACGATCTTATCTGCGATCTCTTCTGCCAAGGATTCTCTGATCACACCGCAGGAATACGAAATGCATGCATTTGGGGATTTTACCAAGCAGCGGATCGGCAAGGCTTACCGGGAATATCAGGCAGCTTTGCGGAAGAATAATGCCATGGATTTTGATGATCTGATCATGCAGACTGTGGAGCTGTTTAAGGCGTGCCCGGAGGTCTGCCAGAATTATCAGGATCGTCTGCAATATATTATGGTGGATGAGTATCAGGATACCAATACAGCACAGTTTGAGCTGATCAAGTTGTTGTCTGCGGCTAACCGTAATTTATGCGTTGTAGGGGATGATGACCAGTCTATTTACAAGTTCCGTGGCGCTAACATCCGCAATATATTGGATTTCGAGTCAGTATTCCCGGATGCGCATGTGATCAAACTGGAGCAGAACTACAGATCCAGCCAGAATATTCTGGATGCGGCAAATGCCGTGATCCGCAATAACGTAGGGCGGAAGGACAAAGCACTCTGGACGGATCAGGGAGCGGGAAACCGGATCCATTTCCGTCAGTTTGACATGGCTTACGAAGAAGCGGAATTTATTGCTTCCGATATTAAGAAAAAGCAGCGGACAGGAGAGGCAGCGTTTCAGGACTGCGCGGTGCTTTACCGGACAAATGCCCAGTCCCGTATGCTGGAGGAGCAGTTTGTACGATCCGGTATTCCTTATACGATCGTGGGCGGCGTAAATTTCTACGCCCGGAAGGAGATCAAGGATCTGCTGGCGTATTTAAAGACGATCGATAACGGACGCGATGATGTGGCGGTAAAACGTATCATCAATATCCCTAAGCGTGGGATCGGTGCGACAACGATTGCAAAGGTACAGAATTATGCAGACGAAAATAATCTGAGTTTTTATGATGCATTGCGGCAGGCGGAACAGATCCCGACACTCGGCAAAAGCGCAGCCAAGATCACACCGTTTGTCAATATGATACAGGTATTCAGAAGCCGTCTGACTGTTTACGGGCTGGAAGAGCTTTTGCAGGATATCATCGATACAACGGGCTATATGGATCTGCTGCAGGCAGAGGGAGAGCAGGAAGAGGCTCAAAGCCGCATGGAAAACGTGGATGAACTCCTTTCCAAGGTTGTTGCCTATGAGTCGGAGCATGAGGAGGCGACACTTTCCGGCTTTTTGGAAGAAGTCGCACTTGTTGCGGATATTGATAACGTGGATGAGGAGCAGGACAGAGTGCTTCTGATGACGCTGCACAGTGCAAAGGGACTGGAATTTTCCCATGTTTATCTGGCAGGTATGGAGGATGGCATCTTCCCAAGCTATATGACCATCACAGCGGACGACAGCTCCGAGCTGGAGGAAGAGCGCAGGCTGGCATATGTAGGTATCACAAGAGCCAAAAAGGATCTGACGATCACAGCAGCGAAGCAGCGTATGGTGCGCGGCGAAACACAGTATAATCCGATCAGCCGTTTCATCAAGGAGATCCCGGAAGAGCTTTTAGACAATAAACTGCCTGTTTATAAGAGAAGCTTCAGTGATTATGAGGATGACTCCTACGAGAAGAGCCTGTTTAAGCAGAAGCCGTACAGTTCGGGATCGCTTTCATTTGGGCAGGGAAGGCAGGAATTCGGAAAGACATTCAGTGCCAATACATTTTCCGCAAGTGGCATAAAAAAACCTGTAGAGCATGGAAGCAGTAGTAAGCCGAAAGCAACTGTAAAGCCGGTCTACGTGACACCGGGCAGCCAGACGATCGCAAGATCCGCAAGCCTTCGTAAGCCTGCGGTAACACCGGAAAAGGTCAAGCCGTTTATTGCACAGACGCCGGCAAAGCCTGCGTATGCTTCTGTACAGTATACGGTCGGGGATAAGGTGCGCCATATGAAATTTGGAGAAGGCGTTGTGCTGAAAATGGAGCCGGGACCGAAGGATACCAAGGTTACCGTCAATTTCAATGCGTATGGGCAGAAGGTTATGTATGCGGCTTTCGCAAAGCTGCAGAAGATCTGATTGCGGAATTTATGTTTTTGTTTTTTTTACCGGGCTATGCAGAAAATACTGGTAGTAATGAAGCGGAAAATGTGGTATACTATCTAAAAATTAAGCGAAGTAAAGGTACTGATAAAAGACCGGCTGATCACAAATCTGTATGGTGCTGAGCCGTTACAAATCAAATATAAGAAAGGCGGAATTAACATGAACAAATTAAAGGTAGAAGACATTGCAGCAATGATCAAGGCAAATGACTTCCTGAAGAAGGAAGAAGAGGAAAAGAAATTTCCAAGAGCAATTCTCTGGGCTCTTGCGATCATTGGAGCTATTGCAGCAGTAGCAGGCATCGCATATGCAGTATATCTGTATTTCACACCGGATTATCTGGAAGACTTCGAAGATGATTTCGATGATGACTTTGATGATGATTTCTTTGATGAAGAAGATACTGAAAAAGTAGATGCAAAGGCAGACGAGACAGAGGAATAAATCGAAACAGAACAGAACGCATTGAACGGGATTCCATTCCGATGGAATCCCGTTTTGTAGTGAGGTAACAAAATCAAGCGACAGCGAAGCTGGCATTTGATTTTGACCGAACGTACAACGAGAAAAGTAGAGAGCACGAAGTGCGGATGCTGCATGGCAGCATGCTTTTCGAGTATGGTAACAAAATCAAGCGACAGCGAAAAGGAGTACTATGAAAAAGGGTGAGATCGTAGAGGGCGTGATTGAGCGCATTCAATTTCCGAATAAAGGTATTATGAGTGTAGAGGATACCAAGGTCATTGTAAAAAATACAATACCGGGGCAGAAGGTGAGCTGCCGCATCACAAAAAAGAAAAAGGGCAGAGCAGAAGCAAATGTGCTGGAAATTCTGGAAAAAGCACCGGACGAGATAGCTTCTCCATGTCCGCATTTTGGAATCTGCGGTGGCTGTAATTATCAGAACCTGCCATATGAAGCACAGCTTTCCATCAAAGAAAATCAGGTGAAACAGATCCTTGACGAAGTTTACATAAGTCAGAATCAGAAGCCGGATTATGTATTTGAAGGCATTAAACCAAGTCCGATCCGGTATGGCTATCGGAATAAGATGGAGTTTTCTTTTGGAGATGCTTATAAGGACGGTCCGCTCAGCCTTGGTATGCATAAGCGTGGCAGCTTTTATGATATTGTGACGGTAGACCAGTGCCAGATCGTAGATCCTGATTTCAGAAAAGTGCTTTCCGCAGTGCTTACCTGGGGGCAGGAGAATGATATTCCGTTTTATCATCGTATGAGACAGACCGGATATCTGCGTCACCTGCTTGTCAGACGTGCTGTGAAAACAGGAGAGCTGATGGTTGCACTTGTCACAACAACACTGGGCACCTATGATCTGCAGCCGCTTGTAAATGAATTATGTAAACTTGACTTAACCGGAAAACTGGTAGGTGTTCTGCACACGTATAATGACAGTGTTGCAGATGTAGTTAAGAATGATAAGACAGAGATCTTATACGGACAGGATTATTTTTACGAGGAATTACTTGGATTAAAATTCAAGATCACACCATTCTCATTCTTCCAGACTAATTCGCTGGGAGCGGAAGTCTTGTATGAGACAGCCAGAGAATACATCGGAGATACGAATGAAAAAGTTGTCTTCGATCTGTACAGCGGAACAGGAACGATCGCACAGATCCTTGCGCCGGTTGCGAAGAAGGTGGTTGGTGTGGAGATTGTAGAAGAAGCGGTAGAAGCAGCAAAAGAAAATGCGAAGTTAAATAATCTGGACAATTGTACATTCTGGGCCGGGGATGTATTGAAAGTCATTGATGAACTGGGGGAAGTTCCGGATCTGATCATGCTCGATCCACCGAGAGATGGCGTGAATCCGAAGGCACTTATGAAGATCCTGAATTTCGGAGTGGAGCGTCTGGTGTATATCGCATGCAAACCGACCAGTCTGGCACGGGATCTGGAGATGATACAGGGACGTGGATATAAAGTGGAGAAGATCAGCGGGGTGGATTTGTTCCCGGGAACTTATCATGTAGAGACGGTCTGTCTCCTCTCTAAGAAATGCCTAGTTTAAGCGGGGTTGAGGGGTATATCTGCTAGAACATATTATGAAAATAAGCCTATAAAATATGTGCATGAAATGAAAAATAGAATACGGGTGTAGTGAAAATCAACCTTTTGGCGTAGTTCGTATAGAGTACGCTGAAAGGTTATTTTTATGGGATTTTGTACGCGGAGAAGTAATAGACTGTACGCCGAAAGTTATGTAGGTTTAGATTGATTTTCGGCGTCTTGACGCTTATAATAGAAATTAAGGTAAAATGTCGTATTTTATAACTTTATTGAGGTAAGAAAATATGGAGTTTATGACTATTAAAGAAGCAGCAGAAAAGTGGAACCTATCAGTTAGAAGAGTGCAGACAATCTGCAATGAAGGAATGATAGAAGGGGCTATGAAGTTTGGTAATACTTGGGCCATTCCAAAGAATGCTGTAAAACCAGCGGATAAAAGAATTAAGTCCGGGAAGTATATCAAGTCCTGATTTTGGGACAACAGATATGGGAGAATGGATTAGAAAGGAAGAGTATGCCTATGTTACCGGAAGAAAAAGCTCGTGTAAAAATTGATAAGCAATTAAGAAATGCCGGCTGGGATATAGTGGCTCGAAATGAATATCTG
>OGPT01000334.1_pt1 | contig 51782 bp, 50 predicted proteins | sample 1552951 | NCBI WGS metagenome assembly OGPT01 (sample SAMEA2580224, study PRJEB22360) | human gut metagenome | biome: human gut; feature: human-associated habitat; material: faeces | place: Denmark | collected 2008/2010
ACATCTCCATTCCGGACATCCCCGTTCATTTTTTCCCGGATCAGACCGCTCAAGCTGAACATGCCCTTACGCATATCGGTACTGCCGGGGCATAAAAAGTAACGCATGGAGTCGTTCAGGCAAAACATGTTCCACACAGTTTAGTGAGCAGGCTCAAAGCGGCTTTACAACCACCCGTGCCCTTAAATTTCATTTTAATCCCGTTGGGAAGCTCCAGGGATATTTCCGAGTTGTCAGTACATTTACCGGAAGTTTTCTCTGTCTTTTGCGGGCACAAGGCAGGTTTGGACTGGAACGTTGGTGCAGACACATTGTTGTTGTCTATGCTTATCGGAACAAAACCATCCATGCCAGCTGTGGGGACACTTCCGGATTTAAGCTCCTCGTCCGAGATATTGAAACGTGAGCGCCAGTCGTAAAACTGGGAACGGTTATATCCTTCATTCGCACAAAAATCCTTTACCGTTAAGTTGCTTTGGCGTTGTCGAAGAAGAATATGGAAAAACTCCTCCCTTGTCATATATTTTGCCATAAATCCTTTTTGCACACAAAGATAAACGGGAAAGGATATTATGACAAGATGTATTTGCTCAACCGCTTACTATTAATTTAAAAATTAATAACATGGAAAAAAACACCAATATAGCAGCCTCTGGTTCAGAGCCGGAAACCATTCAAAATCAATATTTAGCGACGAAAATAGCACTTGAAAACAATCAAGAGCCGAAGAAACAGCAGAAGCTTACCCAAGCCTGTAATAAAGCCAGAAAAGCATTGGAAAAATATTATTACGAGCAAAGCCTTCCAACGCTTCCACTCCAAATCCACGAAATGACAGAAGACGAAGATACCCTTCTTATCCAGAAGACTAAGAAGGAAATAATCATCGCCTTCCCCGTCAATGGTCTGAAAACCAAGTCAGCCGAGATCCGGTCAGCCTGTTCCCTGCTGGAAAGTGAATACTTCGAGCCTGATGAACTGAAAATAATCACTCCTGCAGGGATATTCTTCGATGCTGGCATAGAATTGAAAGACCTGAACGGAAATACTATCCCCGAGGGTACTGAAAATGTTTATTGTCTGGCCGGAGATACGAAACTCCATGCCCTTGTTAAAGCTGCCTATACACTTAATATCAGAGCACAAACCGGAGAAGGGGAAACGGTCATACTCCGAAATGTCCGAATCAGGGAATTCGATAACATACGGGAATATGGCAGATATATCAGAATGAACAATTCACTCGCCAGGCATTTACGCCTGCAGGAAAAAACAGAAATCGCTGAAATGGCAGAACCCGGTGAATTTATCCGGGCTGTAAATAAAGCCATCAGGGAATATCATCTCCCGGGGAATATCGCCATGAGAATATTTAATAACAATCAGGCAATTACCCCAAAAAACATGCGGCACATCATGCAAGGCAGCTTTGAATCCTCCGGGCAATATATAAAACAGGGAGAAGAGTTCATCAATATGATAAAAGAGAAATTCGGGGAAGATTGTTATAAGCAGTATCCTTTTAAGGCAGTTCTTAAATTATCCGAATCACTTTCTTTTGAATCTTTAGTCCCTGTCGGCTTGGAAAAAGCAATGGTTTTGTTACAGTCTCTTACACCGGATGATATAGCTGAGATTCAAAGACAGACAACAACAAAAGCTGAAATCCTGTTCAGTATTTTAAACCAGAAACAAACAAACCAGCCTGGGTAAATGGTTTAACCGGGAAAGCCTGTGTGACAGGCAGGCTTTTCCAACAAATTCTTTTCCGGAGTGAGTGTTATTTATTCTGAATACCCCTGTGTTTCCCCATGAGTGATCACTAACTGGGGGGTGACTTTCAGGATTTAAAGATTAAACATATATAACTTCACAACCATTGGAAGATAATTACCCCGTTGCTTTATTTACCGGATTATTCCCGGAAAACCGTTCCTGTTTCCTCTATAATCCGGTAAAAACACCCATTAACACAATAAAATATTATGAAAATAAATTTCTCAAATCACTTGGATGTGACCTGAATTGTAATTAACTTTGTGTCATTAAAACAGAGGTGGATTAACCCCTTCCGGAACGCATACTAAAATCATAATTCCAGATATATACATTTGACACAAACAAAATAGAATCTCATTGTTTTATCCGATGGGATTTTATTTTGCCGGTCAGGGTACATTTCATATGATTCTTAATTGCGACACTCACCTCTTATAAATTTCAGAGATAATGAAAGACGGGAAGTGGTTTTCTTTCCTGTAACCTTTACCAGATCATTTCTTTTCAGAATCCCCCAGATACAATATAATTAATAAAGCTTATCAGATCATTCGGGGAAGATATCGGTTTATATACACTTCCTGAGCCATTCTGCTCCCTGAAAACCTGGCGCACTTCATGGTAATTATATATATAAAAAATACCCCGAAGTGCAACAGTGAATATTGACACAGGAAGTGTGTTTTATTTCATTTTTAATATGAATATAGGAATTTATGATTTTAGTCAAAATCTTTCAGAAACGAAGCTATTGGATGAACTTAATTTCAATTCTTCGTTTAAGGTAAGCATAGAATGTCCGGCAGGAGGCGGGAAATCATTCTATCTTTTAGATTACCTGAAAAGGAAAAATATTCCTTTCTTATTTACTACAGATACATTATTATTAGGCCGCAGATTGGCAGCGAGGCATGGTCTCCCGTTTTATTGTGCCGAGGACAGGAGCTGTTATGAAGCGGAACAACTGATCACGGTTTATCAGCATATTCCTAAATTTATCCGCCGGGATACAACCCTGATAATTGATGAAGCCCATTCTCTGATAACTGATTATAGTTGGAAGAAAGAAGCGATTGAGCAGGTGCTGACTTTCGGTTGCAGATATAAGAGAGTGATATTGCTGTCCGGAACTCCTTTATATTCCCGGGATTCGTTTTATGAAGGGATGACTATTTTCAGGGCTGTCCGGAAAGAGCCGCAGGTCCGGAATTTAATTGATGTAAACTATAAGGAACTGATCGGGGGAATAACGGAGCTGACCATGGGTTTAAGAAAAAACGGGAAAACTGTTGTTATCTCCCTGCTTGATAAATCCGATAAGCTTCCTTTGCTTGAGAAAAGCCTGCGTGACAGAGGGATCGTAAAGCTGGCCGTTATAAATTCCATGACTAAGCAACACAAAAAAGAGACAGAGGAAACGGATATAGAGGTAGAAGGAAACACCGGATATTATGACCAGCTTTTGCAAACCGGGGAATTGGATGCGGAAGTGATCATCACTACTTACCGCCAGGGCTATGATTTAAAAGGGAACAATTATGAGCTGATCATCGCTCCCGGGAAAAATAAGCACTCCTATACCGATATTGTACAAATGATGAACCGTTTCAGGGATCTTCCCGGTATGAAAGCTTATTTTCTGGTGAACAGTGAATATCAGAAAGATGATCCCTTCGGGCTGCAGGAGGTGAATAAAACGCTTACAGATAACTATACCCGGGAAACAGTGAAGTTAATGGAGAAGATGCGGAATACCGACTACAGGAAATTAAAATTCAATCAGTACTTTGAAACATCTGCTTTTCAGAAGTTTATTTATACTGAATACTATATCAACCACCACCTGATCAGTTATACCGTTTATCAGAAGATCAATAACGAACTGTACGGGAATCTTTTTAACCTGAAACATGTCCTCTCGGAATATAGTATCGGTTTATGTACTTCGGGAGTTAAAATTGATTTGAAAATAAATAATAACTTAAAAAAAGAAAAAATGGCGAAATATACAAAAGAGGATATCAAAATCGCTATAGAACAATTCTATACCTATTTCCTCCAGCCTCAAACATTAAACTTTGAAATATTTAATATACCAGTCAAAAATGCGTTACACCGGGAAATACAGGAATATTACGAAGAGTTTAAATACCTGGGTCTTTCTGATGAAAAGATACGGAATATTCTGGAAGAGAATATGGGAAACACGGAAAAAATGAATAAAATCAGAAATATCTGTATGGTCAAATACAGTCCTGATGTAACGATGCAGCTTTACAGACAATTATTGCTCCAGAATTTTGAAATCGGAATGAGGATCAGCGGTGAAGAAATTGAACAGAAAATCAATAGCTTGAGGCATGAGGTCGGTCTGCCCGATCAGAAACATAATACAGCAGTGGAATATTTCAATTTATTATTTGAAACTAAGAGAATCAAGTTTTCCGATACCCGTAAAATGGGTTATGAAATAATTTCTGCATTTTAAATATGAACCTATGAAAAAACGAGAACTTAAACCCAAAAAAACATCCACAACATTTGTGCCGTGGAAAATCACAGAAGTTTACCACACCGAGGTGGAATACTTCAATGAAGCCGAATTGAAAAGAATGGCGGAGAATTTATGTAAGTTGATGGATAATTATTTGAAGAATAAAGAGAGGGAAGAAATACATATCTGTCTCTGATTCATGGAGGATCTGATCTGTGTTAAAGATCGGATCCTTTTTTATATCCGGATAGTAATTGTCTTAAATTCAGGCATTTTATATTTAACTACTAACAATCCGTCATTCCCTGTATATTCGTAATACTCTTTTTTGCCTTCCGTCCGGAAATGAACGGGAGGCTTTTTTTATACCTGTCAATATGGAGCTCCGGGTAAAGGTACTTCTTTAAATACCTGATCAGAAAAAAAATTTATAATATAATTTCAGATATACGGGGATTATTCCCTTCCCTACGCCCTGGGGTTACCCCATTGAAAACAGTTTCTCTCTTTCATTAATCATTAAATTTAAATCAAAATGATGGAAAATAACTTTTATGACGGATCGGTAACAGCGGGAATCGAACCCAATACCCATTTTTTTCAGGAAGTGGAGGTGGTTTATAAACCCCGTAAAAGCCTGGAATTATCGTCTGAAATAAGGTGTTCCCGTGATGCTTTTCTTTATATCAAAGAATTTTTTAAATCTTTTATGTCCCATCATGAAGAAGTTTGGATGATTTTATTAAATTCGTGCATGCAAATAATCGGTTCGTCGCAGGTCTCGAAGGGAGGTTTGGAGCATGCTTTTGTTGATGTAAGGATTATATACCAGACGGCTCTGATGGCGCACGCAACAGGTTTTATTTTGGTACATAATCATCCGACAGGTGTTTTGCATCCCAGTAAACCGGATGAAGAGTTGACGAAGAAAATAGTCGGAGCAGGTAAGATTTTAGATATAAGGCTCCTGGATCACCTGATTATTTCTGAGGATACTTATTTCAGCTTTGCGGATGAAGGAATTATTTTATGAATGCGGTGATTTGTGAATAAAGATTTATTTTTGGCCTACGACTACCCCTATGAGCGTTTGATAAAACGATTTAATTGATTACATTTGTTCCGTTGTTAGAGTAATTTAACAACGGACATATTGTTTTAAATAGAAGTGTTTCAGCTTTATCCTTTGTAAGAAAACGACCAAAACTCAAAGCAGAGGGATAAACGATTCAGACGCTCATGCTTGCCATATATTTACTTTTCGTATATATATCCGGTTTGCGTGGGGTAGTTGTTTATTTCTGCTAGGTGCTTGGTCGTACCTCTTACAAAATAAACTGACAGTTCCCACGTTTTTTTATGCAATTAACTTACCTGTCTGGGGAATTGGGGTGATAAATTTTATTTTATTATGGAATTCAATTCTATTGAACGCACATCTATAGCAAACGTATTATTTGCTATGATGCATGCTGATGGCAACATTGATGCCCGAGAAATCATGTACTTTGAGCAAATAAAACATGCTATTGCTATTACAAATGATGAATTTGAACGAGGCAAAGGCGAAGATCTTTTTCGCTCTCTGCTTATTCTGAGATCTATTAGTAATGAGAAAAAAATAGCACTTGGCCTTATGCTTCATGAAATGATCAATGCAGATGGAAAAACCACAAATGAAGAAATGAAACTTCTGCTTGTTGTTGCACATGCAATAGGATTAGTGGAGCTAATTCAAAAATTAGAGAATCAATAATAGGTAAATGGTATGAAATCATAAGTATCTCATACCATTTTATGCAATTTTAATGAAATAATTGACATGAAAGCATTATTACTTATTTTATGTACTATCATCACGAATGAGATTTTTTCTCAAACATTTAAGGTTAGTGATGTCCAATTCAGTGGCGACATATTATCTAAGGAAAATATTCAAAAGAAAAGACTAAAAGCATTGGATTGTAAGGTGAAATTAACATTTTACGATAACTCTGTTAAAATCACCATCTATGATAAAGATGATGAAGAAAATGTAGAAGAATATATTCTAGACAAAACTGGTAAAGTCAATGAATATTGCGCAAATTTGGAAGAAGAAAAAATGATATTAGAACTAAAAACTTGGATAAATTATATTACATCTGCAACAGTAAAAACATATTCAAAAAAAAATTTAGGTGGTTATACAACATATGAACAGTGTTGCATTGTAACACTTAAACGAGATTAAACAATATTATTACTCTTACAAGAGTGGCTAGAGGGAAGCCTATAAAATTAGGTGGCTAATAAGTTTTTACCCCTCTGAGAATCGGATATTCGAAAGCGCTCTCGAATAAGAGTGCGAATAAAACGAGGGCATCTACGATTTGTAAGACCTTCACAGATTGCTAATTCATTTGAGAGATAATATTATGGGACTAATACTTGCTATTATTATAGTTACTCCACTTCTCGGATTTGTTGCACTTATTGGATTCGATAAAAGTGGAGAATTTTCAGAAAGTGATAATCTCTTTCTGAAAATAATTATGTGTTATGCTACTGGTGTATTGGTATATTTGGGATTATTACCTTTTATATTATTATTTTCATTTATTGCAGGTTTATTTAATTGATTAATAAATAATTTAATTACAACTAATATTACAATTTATTAAAATTATGAGCACTAATAAGACTGCGAAGAAAATTCTTATTCCCGATGCTAAAAATGATAATTTTTTATAAAATCTAAATAATGAAGAATTATTGGCAAATATTGGGATTAGAAGAGGGGGCATCTCAGGATGAGATAAAAAAAGCATATAAAAAATATGCCAAGAAGTTTCATCCTGATTTGCATGGTAATGATGAATTTTTTAAAGAAAGATTTCAAGAAATACAAGAGGCTTATGAGACCTTATCATTACAGCAGGAAGTAGAGAACAAATATTCAAATGATTATTCCTTTTCTCAAAAGCCTGAGATAATATATTTTACGTCTTCCGATTATAAAGTAAAAGTAGACGATATTGTAACTCTTTCATGGAGGGTTCTGAATGCTGATAGTATATATATTGAAGGACTTGGAAATTTGGATTCCCAGGGAAGTAAAAGAATACGAATTAGAAACTTTCGAAATGGAAAATGTTGTTTTGATTTGATAGCTAGTAACTCTAAGTACTCTATTAGTCGCAATATTCAAATATTACAGTTAAAACAAGAAGTAACTGTTAAAATTCAATATTTTTCAATTTCGACTCTTGAATATTTTCAAAGCCAGGATACACATTCGGCTGTTGTATATGAGGGAGGTTATATATATTTATTTTGGCATGTTGATGGAGCAGTTAAAGTTATATGTCCATATATTAATAAAGAATCATTTCCTTTAGTTGTTAATGCTCAACCGGTACAAATATTATTTGGGGATAGTGATTATGTTGATATATTTATACATGCATATGATAATCGTGGTAATATTGTAAGTCAGAATGTTAGAGTATATAAGTCGGAGATCAGAGGTGAATGGAAGGGTATATTCATCTACATAGTTTACTGTCTTATTTGTTTAGCTATTTTTATATTTTCTATAGTTGTGGTAGTTAAATAATGTTTTGGATTGTTGATGTTAATATAATTTTGGTTATGAAAAATATATTTTTTATAATAGTTCTAGTTTTAGTATCTTGTTCTACTAATTATAAAGACAAAGTTGCTAAGATTTTATATATAGCCCAAACGGAAAGTGAGTTGTCTCATAAAGAAATTAAAAAGATACTCACATTACATAATGAAGTTATTGATTCTGTTTTAGAGTGTAATGATACGATTCAGGTAATCAAATACTGTGATTTGCTTGTTAATATTTTTAAGAAAGGTTTTTATTCATATAATGATTCACTTCTACTTAAAGCAGAGATATCTCTTATTGAAAGAGTTATTCCGTATATTAACGACAAGAATGACTATATGAGATTATGTAGTCAGCTTATCGGAGCATATACAAATAATGGACAATTTACTCAAGTAGAGAAATTAGTTGTGAATTCATTTAAGTTTGTTGAAGAAGAATTTGGTTCCAATTCTTTTAATATGGCTACATTATACTACATAACGGCATACGTTGTGCAAAAACAAGGTAATCTTGAAATGGCATTAAAATTATACAATAAATCAGCATCTATTTACAAAGAAGTGATTATAATGGCGACCGATGTTCTTGAGCATGCCGATCTAACTCAAGAGCAAATCAAAAGTGTCAAAAAAGTTATTGAAGATGCGAAGAAAAGTCTGAGTGATTGTGAAGAAGCAATTAGTAAGGCACCCGAAGAATGTGCAAAAAATTTTGCAGAAGTAGCAAAATTAACTAACAATTATGAGAATAAATGGCTCACTTTCAATTATCCTAAAAACTGGAAAATGCATGAAGAAATTAATCCTTTCAATGATACAATTCCAATTACCAAAGAAGGTATGTCAATATATGTAGGGCAAATATTGACTACCTTTGCACCCGCTGTTTATATAGTAAAATCTTGTATGCCAGCCACATTCGATACGCCAGAACAATGGAGAGATTTATCTATAGCGCTAAAATCAATAGGTGATGAAAATTATCAAATATTATCTGTTGTAGATTCTGTTGATTTTAATGGTAACCCTGCAGCTTTAGCTATTTTTCAGTATAATTCTCCAGAAACTAATGATACTATTATTCAAGTCCAATATTGTGTTCTTAGAACTAATAATGATGTGTTTTATATTAATAAACAATTTCACCCTAATGATAGTCTTAATATGAATTTGTGTCAAGATATTATTGAGAGTATACAGTTTAAATAAGAACCAAGAGATTATTCAATAAGTTAAAGTGTAAAAACAAAAAATAAATTAACTATGTTGCCATTTAAACTCACAACCTTTTCAGAAACATATTCAAACTATCTTGAATATTACAAATACCACTATGGTCAATCCAAAATAGACGAAGTAAAAAGAAAGATTCAAAATTCGAATACCGTCAAAAAACTCTTCGAAGAATCAAGAATACGGAGAGGAGTTCTTACTGGAAAGGATTATGTAATTGCCATGAATTCTATTACTTACTTCATGTTTAGTAAAAAAGAGACAATAATATTAGGTGCTTTGATAGCTTTGAAGTTATGGAATGAAACAATCAATTCTTTTTATTATTTAGCCTCAGAAGACAGATTGGCACAGATTACATATAAGATATTTAGGAATGCAGGAATAGATATTCAGACAGATGTCGATTATGATTAAATATTGGGGATTATAGTTTATTATTTACTCCTTTAGCCTACATAAAGTAATAAGGTTTTTATTCATAATAATGATTCACTTTTACTTAAAATAGGAATTTATCTTATTGAATGTAAACTATTTATTTCTGTTGGATCTTACAAGGATTACAGGCAAGCTATGGGATGGTGCGAGTTTAAACAAATAATAGAAGAATAAAAAACATAAACCATATAAACATGAAAGAATTATTATTTATAACTGCAATTTTAGGCATATTACATTCATGTGGAGATTTGAAAAAAAATGAAGAATTAGAAAAACAAATGGAAGAGTTTGTAAGTCTTTATCAACAAGAAAAAAATTTAGAAGTAATATCACTTGGAGAAAAATTATTAAAGAATAAACCCGATGATATTGAAGTGATGTTTGGACTAGCAAATGCCTACACGAATATTGATAGCATGAAACAAGCAATAGAATTATGCAATAGAATACTAGAAATTGATTCAACTCATTATTTTTCGTATCAATTATTGGGAGTGATTCATCAAATAGATTCTAATTATGCCAAAGCGATTCAATATTATTTAAAGGTGTTATCCTTACGTCCTACCTACGCTAGTACATACCTCAATTTAGGAAAAATATATGAAACGATACCAGACAAAAGTGAAGCTATAAAATGTTACCTGAATGCTATAGATTTATTCATTAATCACCAGTTTTATAATAAAGCCAACGAGTTGTGTTATCATGTTCTACAAATGGATTCTACAAATTCAACGGCTTATACTTACTGGGCAAAGTTATTTATAGAAAACAAGGAATATGAAAAAGCAACTGAAATGTTACAGTACGCTATAAATTCAAATCCTTCTGATGCTTTCGCTTATCTAACATTGGGCAAAATGTGTCATGATATAGGTAAGCATGAAAATGTTGCTCTATTCCTAGAACAAGCGATTAAATGTGATTCTATTTATCACTCACAAGGATTTGCCAATCAAACAGATATAACATTATGGGCATATCTATATTTAATGGATCATTATAAAGTTATAAATGAAACGGATAAAAGTAAAGATTATTTTCATCAAGCATGGGTAAGAGATAAAGAAATTACAAAGGAATACATAAATTATTTAGAGAATGCAAATAAATGAAATCACAGATTTTTCAGTAAGATCGAAGACAATAAGAGAATTAGTCAAGATTTAATTTGACAGTTACAAGTGTGGATGATGATTGATACTATAATCAGTTCTTATTTACTAGATAATAAGGAATAAGAGTGAGAGATATTGATGAACTATAAATATCACTGTATCCATGAAAATGAATGAATTAATACTACCCTATTCCGCAATACTTTTCTTCCTGTTTATATGTTGTAAAACAGAGAAAAAAGATAACTCGAAATGCATCACTTCAACAAGTGAATTGGAAAGCATTGAGCCAACTCTTAACTATTATAAAGGAGACCCCTCCACTGACTCACTATGGATAAATACTTTAGATAAACTTGAAGAACCCTCGTTCATGCGGCAGGGTGATTACATTAATGTCTATTTTAAATACGATCAAATTGTTGAGGGCTATGAAGTAATAGCTAAATGGAAGGCCTTTGATCCAAAATGTGAAACTGGATATTTACTTATGAATTTCTATAATACAAGAACAGGGAGAAATTTTCAATATATTTCGGAAAAATACAGTAATTACCACACCAGAGAATTAGCATACTTGGGTAGCTTTAATGGATTTCAAGAGGGAGATATTTTTCATTTTGAATATATTTACCCTCAAAATAATAGAAAATATAAAGCTTTTCAACTGGGTTACTACACTCCATTCCAATTCCTGGATATTGATTTTGATGGAGAGCAAGAACTGTTGGTAAATGATGACGGGCAATATCAGGGAAGAAATTTCTATGAAGTTTATAAAATTACCACAACCGGGCTGGTTAAAGCAGATTATGTACCCCTTAATTGCATTCAAAATAATTCCATTATTGATACGATAAATCAAACGATTACAATTAAATCATGGGCTGGTGCTGCTTACGGCACCAGCACTTTCTTCTCAAAACAAAAAAATCAAGTAAACCCTATTAGATTCCCAAAATTGCATGAAAATGATTCATGGATAACAGAATACTATAGGCAAAAAAATAACATTTTCTCTCTGGATTCTATTCATGAGTTTTTCAATGATACAGTGTACATTTATTATCTTTCCGCGGAGGGACATTTTATATTGAAGGATTCAACAGTATTGGGAGAGGTTATCCCTATTCCTGATAATATTGATGATGTAACGAAATGATTTAATTAGAAATGGTCTGAATTATTTTGTGTTGTGATTTGATTTAACTTAAAAATGAATATTAAATTTAGATCAAGTTCAACAATACATCTTGGATTAAAAGTTTTTCAATTCTTTAATAATATAAAAAATTTAGTAAGTAATGATAAGTTTATTAGTTAAACGGTCTATTGTCAGGAGTTTTAGGAGATTCAATTTAATACAAATGATAATAATACAATGGTTATTAGTAACACCTTTAGTTCCTTCTTCTCGATTTGGCCTTCTAAGATTATCCGTAGATGTTTGTATTGTTGCTTATCTGTTGATATTTTGCACATATTACAAGGTATTTCCTCGTAAAAAACTTAAACGGTTTTGGATTCCATACCTATTATACATGATAGGAGTATATTTATATATCGTTTCTGAGAATGATTGGGATTTCTCTATTGTAACAATAGATTATTACATGCTGTTGGGTTGGCTAATACCCTTAGGTGGACTTTGTTTCTTTGCTGTGATGTTTATCTATTATTATTTTACTTTAAAACGGAGTATACTAAAAGTAATACGCTACGTGTTTAGTGGAGGTATTTTTAAGCAGATATAAATACTACTTAAAAATAAACCTTTAAGCTGAATCGAGTTCAACAATACATCTTGGATTAAAAGTTTTTCAATTTAAATCAAGCATTATGGACACCAGTTAAAACCGTCGGAAAAGTCCTCTTTAGGAGAGAATTTTACCAATCGCATTTCAGGGAATTTATATTAAGAAATAAATAGGGTGAAGTGCGACATAGATTTTTAGATAATTAATTTGTTTAATTTGCACTGACATATTGGCATAAATACTAATTTTGTTACCAATTTGTAACCGTTATTGTTTGTTCTGAAACTAATGTGTTGTTATATAGCATATTAGTGGGTGTCTGGCGTGATGGAATTGTCCTTGGTAAGGAAGAGGTCGTGAGTTCAAATCTCACTAACAGCTCTGGGGAAAGTCTGCAAAAGCAGGCTTTTTTAAAATACTCGAAATGGCGCTATCGTCTAGGGGTTAGGACGTAAGATTCTCATTCTTAAAACAGGGGTTCGATTCCCCTTAGCGCTACACTCAAAAGAACTGACTGAAGTCGGTTCTTTTTTGTATTTAATTCATTCCGGTATGAATCTGATGAAACTGAAAGGACATAGCTCGATGTTGGGGGCTAATGTGATGTGGGGATTGATGTCTCCCATGGCAAAATTTGTAATGGTAGGAGGTGCGGTTACTCCTCTCGTTGTAACTGATCTGAGGATTACGGGGGCTATGGTGCTGTTTTGGATCGCTTCATTCTTTCAGAAACCTGAACGGGTGCTTCCTAAAGATTTATTAAAATTGTTGGGAGCATCTCTTTTGGCTATTGTTTTTAATCAGGGATGTTTTATTTTCGGGGTGGGACTGACTTCTCCGGTGGATGCTTCCATCATCACCACCAGTATGCCTTTGCTCGCCATGGTTTTAGCGGCGATTTATTTGAAAGAACCGATAACAGGAAAAAAAGTACTGGGGATTGCAGTCGGAGCTACCGGGGCGTTGTTGCTGATTTTAGGGAGCCATCAGGTTTCGGAGGCTAAAGCGATTGGAAATCATTATATCTGGGGAGATTTATTGGTGCTGTTGGCACAATTAAGTTACGCTCTTTATTTTGTGTTGTTTAAAAATTTTGTGAATAAATATTCCTTGATTACCATCATGAAATGGATGTTTACCTATGCTTTTATTTGTGCTTTACCCTTCTCTTATCATGATTTGCTCCATACGGGGTGGAAGAGTTTGCAAGGCACTGAAATCGGAGCATTGATATTTATCGTGGTGGGGAGTACTTTTATTAGTTATGTGTTGATTGTCATCGGGCAAAAAAATCTACGCCCGACTGTTGCCGGTATGTATAATTATGTTCAGCCTTTGGTGGCTAGTATTGTTGCTGTGTGTTGGGGGATGGATACTTTTAATTTTGTGAAAATCATTTCAGTAGCTTTGATATTCGGAGGGGTCTATTTTGTAACCGGTAGCCGGAGTAAAGCTGAAATGGAGGCTGTTGCAGCGGATAAAAATTAACTTGCTGTAGGAAGAAAAAAGAGAAACGGACCGAAAACGGAATGAAAGGTCCGTCCCGGAATCCGGAATTAAAATTTATCGGAAAAAGTACCTGTTTTTTCTTTAGAAAGTAGTATTTTTGTTGTCTCAAATTTAACTACAAGGGGTTTGGTTGTTTTATTTTAAACAAAACAGCTCTTTGCTGATAAAAATATACACAATGGGCATTTATTTTAACTTTAAAGAAATTATCAGTGCTTTTATGGTACTGTTTGCTGTAATCGATATTCTGGGAGCTATTCCAATTATCATTAGTTTGCGTGAAAAGAATCAGAAAATAGAGGCCGGAAAGGCAGCTATTATTTCTTTTGTTATATTAGTAGCCTTTTTGTTTATCGGGCAGGCATTATTGGGATTATTCAATGTCGATATTTCTTCTTTTGCCGTTGCCGGTGCTTTGGTGTTGCTGGTTTTAGCGGTAGAGATGATCTTCGGTGTCGAGATATTTAAAAACGATAGTCCTTGCGGGTCGGCTACGATCGTTCCGCTGGTATTTCCTTTGATTGCCGGGGCGGCTTCGTTTACCACTTTGTTGTCGTTGCGGGCGGAATATAATATTCTCAATATCATCATCGCTGTCGCGATGAATATGGCATTGGTGTATCTGGTATTGCGCTATGTGTATTATGTAGAACGTCTGTTCGGTAAAAGCGGAGTGTACGTAATGCGTAAATTATTCGGTATTATCTTGTTGGCAATAGCCGTTCGCTTATTTACCTCTAATCTGACTTCTTTGATCGGTAGTTTTTGATTGGAAATCAGAGTTTATCGAAAAATTTGATAAAACGGCTTGAAAAGATCAGGAACAATAGCGTCCATAGCAGAAAGCGGCACATTCTGCCGATAAACATCAGGATAAAAGTATGGGTTCGTTTCGTCTTATAGAAGCCGAGTGCTACATTCGAAATATCGCCGATAACGGGAATCCAGACCAGGAGTGCCATCAGGCCCCCGTATTTTTTGATTTTATTTTTCTGTTTCAGCAATTGTTCTTCTTTGATATGGAATAATTTCCGTATCCGGGTGGCATTGCCGGCATAACCGACTCCATAAATCACCAATCCTCCGATCCAACCACCGGTTGTCGCTACGAAAAGACAGAACCAGGGGTTGAATCCCATAGCTAACATACTTACATATAATAGGTCTGCACCTAAAGGAATAAAAAGTGCAGACAAAAACGAACCGGCAAACAATCCTAAATAGCCATAATGCTCCCAAAATTCGGTGGTCGCTAATATGATAAAGTCATGTCCCATTTGCAGAGGTTTGATCGTGCTCTTACAAATACGTAAAGGGGGAAGGAAAGTTGTTGGGACGGTGGAAACGGATAAAACGGTGACGACAGATAAAACGGCGAGAGGCAAGAGAACAGAAAAAAATAGTGGAAATGGTGAGAGGGGGCGGTAAAGAGAGAACGTTTAAAAAAATCGTTCTCCGTATTGCAGGTAGAGCCAGGTCCAAAGCAGGAAGCGGGCGAAACGGCCGATTAACATGTAGATGGCCGAGGCATAAGGTTTGATTTTGTAAAATCCCAGGGCGACGGCCAATAAGTCACCGATAAGCGGAAGCCAGGTAAACAGGGCCAGCCATACTCCATAACGGTCTATGTTTTTTTTCTGACGGAGGAGCTTTTCTTCCTTCACCTTCAGCCAGCGTTCGATCCATTCCCAGCGGCCCAGCCAACCGATCCAGTATGAAGTGAGTCCTCCCAGCCAATTACCGGTTGTGGCGATAACCAGGCAGGCCCATACATTTCCGCCTAGAGCCAGGATACCCACCAGTAATACATCCGCACTCATCGGAATGAGGGTAGAAGCCAGAAAAGAACCGATAAATAATCCCCAATATCCTAAATCGATCAATGAATCCATGCGGCAAATTTAGGATTTTCCGGTCAAACCTTTGGGCATTTGTCTTTTACTTTTTACTTTTACGAACAGAAGTAGGTATAATTAATTTAAGTTCATAAAGTTTGTAGACCGATTTAATTCTGGGTATAATGGGTAAGGTGTTAATCATCGATGATGAAAATCAGTTACGGGGACTATTGGCCCGTATTATTGGATTGGAAGGTTATGAAGTCATTCAGGCCGACAGTTGTAAGGCTGGGTTGAAACAAGTGGAACAGCAAAATCCCGATGTGATCATCTGTGATGTCCGCTTACCGGATGGAAGCGGTGTCGATCTTATAACAGAAATGAAGCGGCTCGGACCTTTGACCGAGATTATCCTGCTGACCGCCCATGGGAATATCCCGGATGGAGTACAAGCGATAAAAAACGGTGCATTCGATTATATAACCAAAGGAGACGACAATAACAAAATTATTCCTTTGCTCAGCCGTGCTATGGAAAAAGTAGAAATGGCCAGGCGTTTGCAACAATTGGAGAAACAGGTCGGACAAAAGTATTCCTTTGAGTCGATTCTCGGGAAATCGAAGCCTATCCGGATGGCTGTAGAGTTGGCCAGAAAAGTTTCTGTGACGGATGTACCTGTATTATTGACCGGTGAGACAGGAACCGGCAAAGAAGTCTTTGCTCAGGCCATACATCAGCATAGTAGCCGGGCGGGCAAGTCGTTTGTGGCGGTCAATTGTTCGGCTTTTAGTAAAGAACTGCTCGAGAGTGAGATCTTCGGCCATAAAGCGGGGGCCTTTACCGGGGCTTTGAAGGAAAAGAAAGGACTGTTCGAGGAAGCCGATCAGGGAACGATCTTTCTGGATGAGATCGGTGAAATGGCTTTCGATTTGCAGGCGAAACTACTACGGGTACTGGAAAGTGGCGAGTTCATAAAAGTGGGGGATACCCGTCCTATTAAAGTAAATGTCAGAATTATAGCCGCTACGAACCGAGACCTTCAGAAAGAGATCGAGGCCGGGCATTTCCGTGAAGATTTGTATTACCGCTTGTCTGTTTTTCGGATTCAACTCCCTCCTCTGCGTGAACGGATAGAAGATATCGAATTGTATGTCCGGGCTTTCGTGAAAATGTTCGGACCGGGTGTGGGGAAAAAGATAGAAGAGATTACACCTGAATATTTGGGAACCTTGAAAAAACATGTCTGGAAAGGAAATGTCAGGGAATTACGTAATGTGATCGAACGAAGTATGATCATTGCCGACGGTGCGGTATTGACCGTAAGCGATTTGCCCTTCGATATTCAGCAGTCGGTTTTGGAAAGTGAAGGCGGAAAAGGATACTCTGAATTCGACCTGGCCCAGGTGGAAAAAGCACATATACGGAAAGTATTGCAATATACCGGAGGAAACAAGACCGAGGCTGCCCGTTTGATGCACATCGGCCTGACAACCCTTTACCGTAAGATCGAGGAGTGCGGAATAAGATAGAGGGAAGGTTTTAACTAAAAAATAATAAATGAGATTCGGTTGCTTGATTTTACTGATGTTTGTCGTTCTTGCTTGTGGGCGGGAAAAGAAAAAAGAAACGGTGAATCCTTTGGCTTATGCCGTGATTACAGGTCATATCAAGAATAGGCAGGTTTATCCTCAGCAAAGTGCTTTAAAGGTGATTATTCCTTCTTACTGGAATGCACAGACAATACAGGAATGCGCGATCAGGCCCGATCACACTTTTACTTTTCGTTTTCAGCCTTTGGCTTTGCGTGATATTTCGATAGAGACCTTTATCCCTTATCTGTTGATACGTCCGGGAGACAGTTTGCATATCGAATTGGATTTTGCTAAGCTGAATAAAGTGGAGTTTTCGGGTACTGCCGGGAAATTGAATCAGGATCTCTACGCATATACCGATGGTGAAGGCTATTACCTGGAACAGCGGGCGGGAACGGACGACCAGAAATTACCGGTTACTGCATTTCGAAAAAAAATGGATAATGAACGGGAAGTTCGTTTACAAAGAATATTGAGGTTTGCAAAGAAATACCAGATCGGAAAAGATTTGCAAAAGTGGATCATGAAAGGGCTGGAAGCCGAATATTATGATTTATTGCTCGAATATGGATCGCTGCATTCCTTCCTGACCGGTGATACGGTGCCTGCCGGATTTTTCAATTTCGATGCTGCCCTGGAAAATTTGTTCACCGGGGAGGTGATACATTCCCGTTTATTCGAGCTGGCTGCCAAATTCCGAACCCGGCCCGGTCTGATAAAGGATACGTTGCAAAACAGTACCGAAATACTGATGAGAACCGCAAGTAGTACGAAAAATAAGGTCTTGTCGCAATTTATGGTCGCTTCCCTGTTCGATACACACCTGGGGTTTAATGATGTGACTTTCTTCGAGGAGAACAGGGATTTTTTCGACGGACACGTGACCTTGCCGATATTACGCGAACCTCTGCTTCGAAAATATGAAACAAAGAAAGTTTATTTGAATAATCCGAAACCGGTTTCCGATGCGATGCTGTATGGAGTTACCCCCGAAAATGGAAAGATGATTATTGCCGGCGAAGGAATGAGAAAATTACAACAAGTGATACAGGCGAATAAGGGTAAAGTCATCTTGATTAATTTTTGGGGAGGATGTCCGGCTGCAATTGACAATCTTAGTATTTTGAATGATTTGTCGGAAATATATAAAAATGATGAGGTGGCTTTTGTTTCGATTGCTGATGATGACCCAATAATTAGGAAATGGGCGGACGATTATGATTTGAAAGGACAAAAGTATTTCTGGCCTGATCCGGATACCCGTGAAATTATGAAAAACTGGCATATTTTCTGGAGCCCGTATTATCTCTTAATCGATAAAGAGGGAGTTATCGTGGATTATGGGTCACATATTTTACCCCGTATGGACCGGACCCGGGAAAAAATAGATTGCCTTCTGGAAGAATAAACTTGTGGATATCACTTTTCATTTTAAAAATGACCTTTTCATTTTGAAAAGGTCATTTTTTTGTTTAGAATCGGAAGATGATAATTAATATGTTGATATATAGTGTGTTGTCGAAATGATCAGGGCTTATGGCATAACTTTGGCATAGGGGGGGGAGAAATTATAATTTAAAAGCGATGAGTTATGGAAATTTTATCATTTGTATTTCTTTGTGCCGTAGGGGCACTGATGTATTGGTTTTTCTTTAAGTGTGTCGACTGGTTCGAAAAGATTTAAAAAAGGAGGAACAATATGTTTACAGCATTATTTATTTTAAGTGTAGTGATGTTCGGTTATATGATGTATGTGCTCATCAAGCCGGAGGAATTTTAATCGGAGCTTTGCTTTTGAGTGAAACATGAAAAGTGAAAAAGGAAAAGTTCTGCAGGAAACAGACAGGACTTTTAAATTAAGATGAAAGAAATGAATACAGAAATTTTAGGTAGTGTATTGCAAATCGTGGCCTTGGTGGTACTGTCTTATCCGCTTGGGCGCTACATAGCGAAAGTATATAAAGGGGAGCGGACGTGGTTGGATTTTATGGCTCCTGTAGAAAAATGGATGTATAAAATTTGCGGAATCGATCCGAATGAGGAGATGGGCTGGAAGAAATTTCTTTTTGCTCTTCTGACCGTGAATGTATTCTGGTTTTTCTGGGGTATGGTGTTGTTGGTATGCCAGGGCTGGTTGCCGTTGAATCCTGATGGTAATGCAGGACAATCTCCTGATTTGGCTTTCAATACCTGTATCAGTTTTATGGTAAATTGTAATTTGCAGCACTATAGCGGTGAAAGCGGGTTGACTTATTTTACTCAGCTGTTTGTAATTATGCTGTTCCAGTTTATTACGGCAGGCTGTGGTATGGCGGCTTTGGCCGGAATGTTTAAAGCGATGGCAGCCAAGACAACCAGGACGATCGGTAATTTTTGGGTACTGTTGGTTAAAAGTTGTACCCGTATTTTATTCCCCTTGTCTTTGATTGTCGGATTTATTCTGATATTGAACGGAACGCCGATGGGATTCGACGGTAAGATGGAACTGACCACTTTGGAAGGAGCGGCTCAAACCGTTTCGCAAGGTCCTACGGCGGCAATCGTGCCGATCAAGCAATTGGGTACGAACGGAGGAGGATATTTCGGAGTAAACTCTTCACATCCTTTGGAAAATCCGACTTTCCTTACCAATATGGTGGAGTGTTGGTCGATTCTGATCATTCCGATGACTATGGTTTTTGCATTCGGTTTTTATATCAAACGGAAAAAGTTGGCCTATACGATTTACGGAGTAATGTTGGTGGCTTATTTGGTGGGAATTTGTTTTGCTCATCATTTCGAGATGGCCGGTAACCCCAGAATTGACGAAATGGGTATCGCCCAGAATATCGGTTCCATGGAAGGTAAAGAGATGCGGATCGGTGCTGCCGGTACTGCTACCTGGAGTCAAACCACGACAGTGACTTCAAATGGTTCGGTCAACGGTATGCATGATAGTACTATGCCGCTAACCGGGATGTTCACGATGTTGAATATGATGATCAACTGCTGGTTTGGTGGTGTCGGTGTCGGTTTTATGAACTATTATACCTTCCTGATCATAGCTGTGTTTATCAGTGGTTTGATGGTGGGACGTACACCGGAATTTTTAGGTAAGAAGGTGGAAGCCCGCGAAATGAAGATCGCTTCGATTGTCGCTTTGTGCCATCCCTTTATTATCCTGGTAGGCACTGCAATCGCAGCCTATCTTTATGCTCATGCTCCTGGTTTTGTCGAAAGTGAAGGCGGTTGGCTGAACAATCCTTCATTCCATGGTTTCAGCGAAATGTTGTACGAATATACTTCATCTGCTGCCAATAACGGATCCGGATTCGAGGGCTTGGGCGATAATACTTATTTCTGGAATTTTACCTGTGGTTTGGTACTGATTCTCGGTCGGTATTTACCGATAGTGGGGCAGGTTGCTATAGCCGGATTGTTGGCAAATAAGAAATTTATTCCCGAAAGTGCCGGAACTTTGAAAACCGATACCGTGACTTTTGCTGTGATGACTTTTGCCGTTATTTTCATTGTGGCTGCACTGTCATTCTTCCCGGCTTTGTCATTGGGACCGATCGCCGAATACTTTAGTTTATAAAACATCAGAAACGTCAAAGAAGATATGAAAAATAATAAGTCCGCTTCCTTATTTCCAAGGGAGTTAGTGATAGAAAGCCTGAAACAGGCGTTCGTGAAATTGAATCCACGGACCATGATTAAAAATCCGATCATGTTTACGGTAGAAGTCGCAACATGGGTTATGCTGCTGGTGATTGTTGGGATTGCAGTGACCGGTGATACGACTCAGGGATCGGTAGGATATAATATTGCTATATTTATCGTTTTGTTTGTTACTTTGTTGTTTGCGAATTTTGCCGAAGCTATTGCTGAAGCCCGTGGAAAAGCACAAGCCGACAGTTTGCGGAAAACCCGGGAAGAAACGCCGGCTAAATTGCTTGTCAATGGTACGACAAAAGTGATCAGCAGTAATCAACTCAAAAAAGGAGATGTCTTCGAATGTGTAGCGGGTGATGTGATTCCCTCGGACGGAGAGATCATCGAAGGGCTGGCTTCTATTGATGAGAGTGCGATTACAGGTGAGTCTGCTCCGGTGATTCGTGAAGCAGGCGGTGATAAAAGTTCTGTGACTGGGGGAACAAAAGTGCTTTCTGACCGGATTCTGGTGAAAGTGACAACCCAACCGGGAGAATCGTTCTTGGATAAAATGATTGCATTGGTTGAGGGGGCTTCCCGTCAAAAGACTCCGAATGAAATCGCCCTGACCATTTTGCTGGCTGCATTTACTTTGGTATTTGTGATCGTATGTGTTACTTTGATTCCTTTCGGTGATTACTCTGCAACGGCAATTTCTATTGCAGCCATTGTGTCTCTGTTCGTATGTCTGATTCCGACAACCATTGGTGGTTTATTGTCTGCAATCGGTATTGCCGGAATGGATCGGGCACTGCGTGCCAATGTGATCACTAAATCCGGAAAAGCTGTGGAAACGGCCGGTGATATCGATACTTTATTATTGGATAAAACCGGAACGATCACGATTGGTAACCGGAAAGCAACCAATTTTTATCCGGTTGCCGGAATTGACGAGAGAGAATTTATTGAGGCCTGTCTGATGTCTTCATTGTCTGATGAAACTCCGGAAGGGAAGTCGATTGTAGAACTGGGACGTGAGCGTGGTTTCCGTATGAGGGATTTGAATACCGTGGGAGCTAAGATGATCAAATTTACCGCCGAGACGAAATGTTCGGGAGTAGATATGATGAACGGTACACGGATCCGGAAAGGGGCATTCGATGCAATCCGGAAAATAGTTGAAAATGCCGGACATACCTTCCCGAAAGAGTGCGAAAAGATCATTACTTCTATCTCGAATGACGGAGGAACTCCGCTGGTAGTTGCTCTGAATGAGAATGTTATCGGAGTGATCGAATTGCAGGATATTATCAAACCGGGTATTCAGGAACGTTTTGAACGGTTGAGGAAAATGGGAGTGAAGACGGTGATGGTGACCGGTGATAATCCTCTGACTGCCAAATATATTGCAGAAAAAGCAGGAGTGGATGACTTTATTGCAGAAGCCAAACCGGAAGACAAAATGGAATATATCAAAAAAGAGCAGGCTGGAGGAAAACTGGTCGCTATGATGGGGGATGGTACCAACGATGCGCCGGCATTGGCTCAGGCTGATGTGGGGGTTGCAATGAACAGCGGTACGCAGGCTGCTAAAGAAGCCGGTAATATGGTGGATTTGGATAATGATCCGACTAAATTGATCGAAATCGTGGAAATCGGTAAGCAGTTGCTGATGACCCGGGGAACCCTGACGACTTTCAGTATTGCCAATGACGTTGCAAAATATTTTGCCATTGTTCCTGCTTTATTCATGCTTTCTATTCCTGCACTGGGAGCATTGAATATTATGGGATTGCATAGTCCGGAGAGCGCGATCTTATCGGCTGTGATTTTCAATGCAATCATTATTCCGATTCTGATTCCGCTGGCATTGAAAGGAGTGGCTTATAAACCTATCGGAGCTTCTGCTCTTTTGCGTCGGAATTTGTTTATCTATGGATTGGGGGGAATTGTTGCTCCGTTTGTCGGAATCAAACTGATCGATATGTTGATAAGTTTATTTATGTAAAAAGTCAAAATTATGAAATCTAATTTATTGAAATCTTTAAAACTGACGCTGGCGTTTTGTGTCTTTTTCAGCGTGTTCTATATATTTATACTTTGGGTGTTTGCCAAGGTGGCCGGACCGAATGGAGGAAATGCGGATGTCGTAACTTTGAATGGAAAAATCGTTGGTGCGGCGAATGTCGGTCAGAATTTTACTGAGGATATTTATTTTTGGGGACGTCCTTCCTGTGCCGGTGATGGGTATGATGCTTCTAGTTCTGCCGGTAGCAATAAAGGGCCTACGAATCCTGAGTATCTGACCGAAGTGGAAGCCCGCATCGATACTTTTCTGGTAAAACACCCCTATTTGCAACGTGCTGAAGTACCGGCGGAAATGGTAACGGCAAGTGGTAGCGGACTTGACCCCGAGATCTCTAAAATGGGTGCCTATGTACAGATTAAACGGGTGGCTGCTGCCCGAGGATTATCTGAAGAGCAGGTTAAAGCTATTGTCGATGAACAGGTAAAAGGTCCTTTTTTAGGGCTTTTTGGTCCTGGAGACCGGGTAAATGTACTTAAATTGAATGTAGCGTTGGATGAAGCCCGGAAAACAGCAGAAAACCGGTAAATGAAAATAAGCAGTCTCCGGACTGCATAAATAGACAAATGTTTGTGACTGGAATAAAAGAAACTGAACGATGAAAAATTTATTGAAGAAGGCTGTGATATTCGCAGTTGCCGGAATAATGGCGTTGAGTGTTGAAGCTCAGGAAGAAAAAGGAGTACAATTTACTGTAAGTGGAGATTTTGTGAGTTCTTATGTATGGCGTGGTATTTATCAGGGGGCACAGGCTTGTGTGCAGCCGACTCTGGGAGTGGGGCTCGGTGGATTTTCTTTGACGGCCTGGGGGTCTACGAGTCTTGCTGATGTTGAGGCGGGGCATAAAGAATTGGATTTGACGGCCGCTTATTCTGTGGGGGGATTTACCTTTCAGATTGCCGATCTTTGGTGGGGAGGACAAGGAAATAACCGTTATTTCCATTATGGGAATAAGGATACAGACCATCATTTTGAAGCAGGTGTATCTTATGCTTTACCTTGTGAAAAGTTTCCTTTGAGTATGGCTTGGTATACGGTATTTGCCGGTGACGATGAAAATGCCGATGGTAAGCGGCAGTATTCATCTTATGCCGAATTCAATTATCCTTTTTCTGTGAAAGGTATCGCTTTGAATGCGACCTTAGGGTTGGTACCTTATAAATCGATGAGTGCCGGCCTGGGATATATGACGGATGGATTCGCTATCACCAATATCGCCTTAAAAGCAACTAAAGAAATCCGATTGAGCTCTTCTTTTTCACTGCCGCTCTATGCGCAGGTGATTTGTAATCCCAAAATGGAAGATGCTCATTTGGTACTGGGATTCACACTTCGGTGATTGAATGACTAGGTTAATAGCGCTGCAGTTGTTCCCCGGGAGGTATGGAGGATCGTAAGGTCATGTCCAAACCGATGGGACAACTGCTTTTTTATTTATACCTGGAGGGCGGGGCAGAATGGGGTGTTGGGTTGGACTCTGTGGCACTTTGGGCTTTATACCCACTGAGTCCATAATATAAAATGTAGATTTCTCCTGCAAGAATCAATCCCCAGGTCCATCGCCAGTCGCCATGCAACGCATCTGCCAGGATTCCTTGCAATAAAGGTAAAATTCCCCCGCCGACTACTCCGATCATTAAGGCTCCTGAAGCTTTGGCGGTATAGATACCGAGTTTGTCGAGGGCCAGGGTATAGATCGCTGGCCACATGACGGAGTGGCAAAGTCCCGTAAACACTAATATCCAGGGATTAGCGAAAAACATGGCCAGTAGCAGGAGAATAATCGAGCCGATAGATGAATAGATCAGTTGATTTTGAGAAGAGATCTTGGTGTATAGCGATCCGGCAAACCGACCGATCAGAATACCGGTCCAGTATAAAGCAGCCATTTTCGTGGCTGCGGCTGCAAAAGTGGTATTCAGGCTGACTGCATAGAGGTTGATATTGGCTCCCACGGCGACTTCTACACCCACGTAACAGAATATTCCGATTACTCCTAAACGGAGTTGGGGAAAGGACCAGATACTTTTACGGAATGATCGAGTTGCCGGGCGGGTGGCTACATTAATTGCCGGCATTTTGATTCTGGCCGTTATAAGGGTAAAAATACAGATAATCGCTATCAGGCAAATCACGGGCCAGATAAATTCACGGGATTGTACGTTGTGGAGAGGAATACCGTAAAATATGATATAACTGACCACCAGCGGGCCGATAGCCATACCGATGGAATTGGTCGTACCGCCGATCATTTGCCGTTGCAGCGGAGTCGTTTTTCCTACCGGATTCACGTCCAGGTACAGTCCTGTTACTACTTGTAAAATAGTGACGGCCATCCCGATTACAAAAGATCCGGACAAGAAGACAAAGAACCCGGTAAAGATAGGATTCCCCATAATCGTGATATACGAAGGTGCGTAGATGTGTAGTAATACTGCTGCCTCATAAAAACCTAATCCGGCAATAAATATCAGTAACGAATAAACCGATGTCTTCCGGTAACCCAGGCGGTCGACCCAGCGGGTAGCGAATCCTTCCGAAAAAGGATAAGCCAGAAACCAACTGAAATTTAATAAAGTGACTAAAGCGTTAGTCATATTTCCATCGTGGGGTAGCAGGGCTGATTTCAGAGGGACCTGAAATTGCTGGTTGATAACGGTAAATAGCCCCACGATAAAATATAAAAACAACATGAGAATGAAAGGGGCCATGACTGAAGTCTTTTCCGGCGTCGGGTTCATCGTATACTTTTTTCTGTTTTAACGGAAAATATATAGAAAAGTGTCGGGGGAAAACCGGATTTTGATAATTTTATTACTTTTACACTCAGGTAAAATTGTATTTTATGAGAATATTCAGAATAGTTTTGCTCGGATTGGCCATGGCTTTATTTGCTATAAATTTCTGGGCTATCGATTATCAGGATTTATGGGGAAAAAACAGCCAGTGGGCCTACCTCCGTATATTGGCTGCTTTCATTATCGTTATTTTCGTACTACGGATGGTCAAACAGGATATAAGGAATAAAAAAAGATAGGGTAATTTTCATTTTGGGAAATGTTTTTTCAAAATGAAAGGGTCTGTAAGATTGTTGTCCGGATATTTGTCGGTTTAGTGGATTGATTTTCATTGCGATAGTTGCTGCTCGCGTTTTGTGGCACAGATTTGGTTAGAAGTTTATTATCAGGAACCGTGTCCAATGGAAAAAGAAGAAAGTGTACAACATTTTTTAGATTTAATCAAACAGTCCCGGCGGGGAAAGTTTAAGGTTTATATCGGTATGATAGCCGGAGTTGGCAAGACTTTTCGGATGCTTCAGGAGGCTCACCAGTTGCTTGATAGTGGGGTGGATGTACAAGTGGGGTATGTCGAGACTCACGGCCGGACCGCTACCGAAGCCTTACTACAGGGATTGCCTGTCATTCCCCGGGCGAAGATTTTTTACAAGGGGAAAGAATTGGAAGAGATGGATTTGCAGGCTATCTTGCATTTACATCCCGAAATCGTAATTGTCGATGAATTGGCCCATACCAATGTTGAAGGAAGTAAACACGAAAAGCGGTGGCAAGATGTTTTCGAATTGCTGGATGCAGGGATCAATGTCATCAGTGCAGTCAATATCCAGCATATCGAGAGTTTGAATGAAGAGGTCAAAGCCATCGCCGGTATTGAAGTAAAAGAACGGATTCCCGATAGCGTACTCGAACAAGCCGATGAAGTGGTTAATATCGATCTGACGGCCGATGAATTGGTAAACCGATTGAAAGCCGGTCATATTTATAAACCGGAGAAAATCCAAATGGCCTTGGACCATTTTTTTAAATCCGAAAATATACTTCAATTACGTGAGTTGGCTTTAAAAGAGGTGGCTTTGCGTGTAGAGAAAAAAGTGGAAAATGAGGTGGTGGAAAATGTGGGAATCCGGCATGAGAAATTTTTGGCTTGTATCAGTAGTGCTGAGAAAACACCGAGGCGGATTATCCGAAAGACTGCCCGCTTGGCTACCCGTTATAATGCCGGTTTTGCCGTACTTTACGTACAGACTTCCCGGGAGGCTCCCGACCGTATTCCCCTGGCCAATCAGCGTTATCTGATCAATCATTTTAAGTTGGCTACCGATCTGCGCGGTGAAGTGATTCAGGTACAATCGGATCATGTCGTCGATAGCATTATCGATGTCTGCCGTAAATATCAGATCAGCACTGTATGTGTGGGAAAACCTGCATTTAAATGGACTTCTTTGCTGAAATCAGTCATACATTACCGTAAACTATTGAACGGTTTGGCCCGGTTGAACATCGATTTGATTATTTTAGCTCAAAATAGAAGATATGAAAATTAAAACTAAGCTTACCTATGGGATTGGCATCCTGTTTATTCTGATTTTGATATTGGGAGTAGTGGCCGGAAAGTACATTACCGATATGTCGACGGATACCAGGAATATTCTGGCGGATAATTATCAGTCGTTGAGCTATGCGCGCCAGATGTTGTATTCTTTGGAGAATATAGGTAAAGATACGGCGGCGGTAAATGTGTTTATCGATAATCTCCGGAAACAGCAGAATAATATTACCGAGAAAGACGAAGCCGAAGTGACGACCCGTTTGATGATGCATTTCGAACAGTTTAAGAAAGATACCTGTCAGTTGGTGATCAGGCAGTTGCGGCATGATTTGAACGATATTATACAAGTCAATATGCACTCTATTTACCATAAGAGTGAGATTGCCGGACGTACAGCTACCAATGCTTTGTTGTGGATTTATGTCGTGGGCATCGTTTGTGCGGTGATCGCTTTAGGGATTCTAATGGTTTTCCCGGGGTCTATCACTCGTCCTATCCGGGAATTGATGGATGGGATTGTGGAGATTTCTAACCGCAATTACGATAAACGGTTACATTTTAAAGATACCCGGGAATTTGAAGAAGTGGCGACTTCATTTAATAATATGGCTGCTAAATTGTCCGAATACCGGCAAAGTATACTAGCGGATATTCTCACGGCTAAAAAATATGTCGAAGGGATTGTCAATAGTATTCATGAGCCTATCCTGGGGTTGGATGAACAACGGAAAATATTGTTTGCCAACGACGAAGCTTTATCGGTGCTGAATCTGAAACGGGAAAATGTGATCGGGAAAGCTGCTGCCGAATTGGCTCTGAAAAATGATTTGTTGCGTCGTTTGGTCCGGGAATTGGTGACTCCTGCAGATTCCCGCGAACCGCTTAAAATTTATGCAGATAATAAAGAAAGTTATTTTCAGGCACAATATATTCCGATACAAACTACCGACCCCGGAGAACAGAACGTACATTTCGGGGGAAATGTGATTTGGCTGAAAAACATTACGGAGTTTAAAGAACTGGATACTGCAAAGACGACTTTTATTTCTACGATATCGCATGAGTTGAAAACGCCTATTTCGGCTATATTGATGAGCCTGAAATTGCTGGAAGACAGGCGGATCGGTGATCTGAACGAAGAACAACGGGCTTTGGCCTTGAGTATTCAGGAAAATAGCGATCGTTTGTTGAATATTACAGGCGAATTGCTGAAGATGACACAGGTGGAAACCGGCAAATTACAGCTGAATCCTAAAGTGACCAAACCGATAGAGTTGATCACGTATGCAGTCAATGCCACCCGTGTCCTGGCTGACCGGTTTAAATGTAATATCGAAGTGGACTATCCTGAAGAAAAAGTTCCGAAACTTTTTGTAGATAGTGAAAAGATTGCTTGGGTGATGACTAACCTGTTGTCGAACGCCATCCATTATTCGCCTGAAAATTCGCGGGTGATCATCGGAGTTGTCCGGCAGGCACACCAGATCGAAATATATGTGCAGGATTTCGGAAAAGGAATAGATCCCCGCTATCATCAAAGTATTTTCGATCGGTATTTCCGTGTCCCAGGCACAAAAGTGCAGGGGAGTGGTTTAGGCCTGGCTATTTCGAAAGACTTTGTCGAAGCTCATGGCGGCACCATTCGCGTAGAGAGTGAAGTCGGTAAAGGAAGCCGCTTTACCATCTCTTTTCCTATCCGGTAAACTGGAAACCAACGGGAACAAAGATGTCGGAAGTTAGGGGGATCGTTTATAACCGCTGAATTACTCAAGAGATTGGAATCGTTTCATTTTAGTAAAGAAGAGAAAAATGACAGGCTATTTGCCCTGAGGATAAGTAGCCAAAACGCGGCCGAATCCTCCGCTTGTATTTTCTTTACCGGTTAGCTCTGCCGTGAAATGAAGGGTTTTATGCCGGAAGACAATGCTTATGCTCAATAAACCCTTCCTTTATAAGACAAGAAGATTTTCGGAGAATCTACATAAAGAAAAACAGCAAGCATTTTCGAAAAATTTCCCTTCCGGTCAGCCTTGTGAACGACATGAATATGTCCTGTTTCTCCGGGTAATACCGGATGGGTATCCCAATTGACTTCCATACAGTTACAACTTTTCTCTACTTGTTTTATCAAAACAGGAGTAGGTCCGATATTTTTGAACTCATAATCGATTTCACATTTCGTACGGTATTCGATTCTTCCGCAGTCTTTCATCGTCTCGCGAAACACGATATGCCTTTGTTCCGTTCCCATGCGATTGTCACGGCCTAGAATGAAATATAATTCATCACATAAAGCACGGTATAAAAAGTGATCCGCATGCTCATACAATTGCAGTGCCGACTGTGCCTGTTCTTCAGCTTCCTTTTGTTTTCCGTTCCTTTCGTATATTTTGGCAGCCAGATAGGAATTATAAAAATAAGGAGCTATTTGTACTGAATACCGAATCGTATCGAGTGCTTTCCCTTCATCTCCTTCTTTACAGGCCCAAAACGCTTTTAACGTAGAAGAAACTACCTTTTTATAATCTTCATCGGACAGATGCAACGTATTCGCATACGTTTCGGTAAGAGCAAATCCCTTCGACACACTATCTAATCTTTGTTTCAACTCCTTTTTCGCTCCGGGCCACACCATTTCCAGATTCAAATCAGCTGAAAACAGCAGCCATAGAGGCTGCTTATTATTCTGCAATATCCGGGATAAAGCTTCATTTCCGACGATATTGGCTACATGATGTACAAGAATATAATTTTGCCGGAACAATGAATCCGATTCAAATTCCTTTTTAATCTTTTCAAAATAATCCGTCGTATCGGTTTCATTTTCCCAGGTATGCCACACCAGCAACTTTTTTCCGGTTTGCAAAGCTTGCGCAATCCCATCTTCAAAGGTTAAGTGAACCTCTTCTTCTTTCTGCTGACAAGCAAAAAGACAACAAGAGATGACTCCGAGCCACAAGAATAACAGCCCCCAAGATACTCCTTTCATCACACTCTTACATACAAAAAGATTTAAGGGGGTATTTCCCCCCTCATCTTTCAGTCTACCGATCTCAGGGAAGTGGACTAACAACGATTTCACCATTTTCCTTACACGTGTACCGGTAGGTCACTCCGTTCACTACTTCTTCCCAAACTTCTCCCGGTTGATAGGCACGTCCCTTCCAAAAACAGACATTCGTATCCGAATTTCCGGCAATAGCATAGGCACCTCCCAATCCCAATATTACGACCAGGCCTAAAATGTAAAGTTTTTTCTTCATATCAATCAAGATTATAGTTAGTAAATTATTTTTTACTCTTATACAAAAACAAGATGGGATTACTATCTTCTTCTAACCGATCGATTCTATCGATCAGCTCTTTCCGGTCGTTTAAGCGCCCTTGTTGCACTCCTTTCTGTAAAGATATGACAGGAACCATATAGCCGAAATATTTATTCTCAGCATCTGACACAGGTTTCATCCGGTCGAAATCAAATCCGAAATACTCATCTTTCATTTTTTGATATAAGACCGCCTGCCTTGTTTGCTTATCGATGATCCCTATCCCCTTGCCATTATTGATACTAAAATAAATCAATCCGGAAGTTTCTTTTACATTCTGCAATTTATATATATCCTTGCATTAATGTTTTGTTGACAAAATCCGAATCCCCCATCTCTTCCATCCAAATATTCAAAAAATTTTGTTCTCCGAAATCCAGCCTATAACGCGGACTCAATTTTCCATCCCTATAGGTATAAATCGTACGATCGAAATCCTTCACCAAATTCACCTGTTCTCCTTGTAACATATACATTCCCTCGGTTACTACGGGTGCTTTATAAGGCTGAGTTAAAGTAGCTTCTCTCTGGAATTCAAATTTTTTATTTTCCGGATTCCAAAAAGCAATTCCCACACAAGAATCCTGACCGGGACCATAATTCCCCAAAAGTTGTTTTTTATTGACGACGATATTATTCAAAGAAAAGTTTTCATTCTCCAATCCATATTCCCGTTCGAGCTTTCCTTCGAAATTGTAAAACATCAATTTCGATGGTACCGATGCCAATAATACCAATTCTTTCTTATCATAATCAATACAAATATCTTGTGCCAGAACATACTCTCCGGGGCCTTTCCCCGAAGCTTCGATTGTCGCGATATGCTTCCCCGAAGTATTAAAAATAAAAACGTTCCGCGCAAAATTACCCAATAGAACGATTCGATTATCCGCCAAAACCACTTGATCGACATTTGAAATCAATGCCCGATCGTTCGTTTCCAAAAAAAAGAGTTCAGCTTCCTGAAAATACTCGGACATCCGTCCTTCACTTTCAATGTTGACAGAAATGTCCATGATATCACCAGTAGATTTCGATGAACATCCGCCCACCAAAAACAGGAATACTATCCATATATATTCTCCTTTCATACACTGATTAATTTAGAACGTAAGTTTTTAAACTACTGCATCATCCCGTTTGTTAAATTAAGGGTTTGTCAACAAATTCGACAGTTACTGTGCCGGAATAGGAGGCCATTCGGCATATAAAAACGTAAATCTTCCCATCTTTCTCCCGATCAAACATGTTTTACAAATTTATATAAAATAAATTAATTATCAAAATGAATAGTAATTGAACTATTTATTTAGGAATAATATTTTAAGAAAATATAGAAAACCAAAAAATAAAATTTTTATTATTCATTTTTTTCCGGAGCCTTTTGAGTAATTCGGTCAACTGATTTTTTACGGTTTGTTCAGATACCGCTAGTTTCTCCGCAATTTCTTTAACAGAAAGATGGCGTTCACGGCTTAATATGTAGATATTTTTTAAGCGTGGTGGAAAAGTATCTACCACCTCCCTCATTCGTACATCAAATTTTCGGAAACAATTTTCACCCAGGTATAGTCATCCTCTTCGGTCAGGGCCTATCCCGAGGCTTTCTGATATTTCAGGCGGATTTGCCGTTCTTTAATAGTATTGAGAATATGATGTTTTAAAGCAGCTGAAAGGTACGTTTTTACATTCGATTCGATTTTAAAATTCGCCCTTTTCTCCCACAGTTTGATAAAAAATCCTGAAAGATATCGTCGGTATCGAAAGAAGAGTTGACCCGAACCAGGATATTCCGGTACATCGGATCTGCATAGCGTTTATACAACTCCTGAAAGGCGATTATTTCTTTCCGAATTGCATCGATAAGCTCAAGATCCGAAGTTCCCATAAATTCGATCGTTTTTTGGGAAACGATGGAGAAACGAAGAGTAAACTTTGATTCTCCGTTCTACAAATTTATGATAGGTTTTTTACTGGTAAAAGATCGGTGAAACCTACGAATTTTGGTTTGCGCTTTACCGATGGGTGTATTTTCGACAATGACGAAAAAATTTTATATTGACAAAGACGGAAAAACAACGGATCGATTTTTCAGATGCAAAACGACTTAAAGCTGAATATGAAGCTTATTTTTCAGCTTTGAAATATTTTGCACTTCGCTATATCGAGGATGAAGAAGTGGTTTGTGATCTATTACAGGATTTATTTGTCAAATTGTGGGAAAGAGGAGAGAGGTTCGAGAACGAAATGGTCCTGAAAGCTTATCTGTACCGGTCCGTTAGAAATAATTGCCTCACTTATATCCGCGATAACCGCCGCCGGGAGCACAGGCTGGCCGAATATGAGCCGGAAGAAACCGAAGAGGCTTTTGTCGACCGGATGATCGAAGCCGAAGTGTATGCCTTGGTCAACGAGGTGTTCGAGGAGTTGCCGGATGCTTGCCGGAAAGTTTACCTCAGAAGTTTGGAAGGGAAAAGCCACCAGGAAATTTCTGAAGAGCTCAACATTGCCATCAATACCATCAAAAAGCATAAAAACAATGCCAATCATTATCTGCGTGTCCGGCTGGAAAAACTCCTTTGCTTTATTACCTGGATCGGATAACCTTTCATATATAATACGTTAAGTTTTTTTTTATTCTTCAAAGTGTTAATTGGTATTAAATAATGGAGTTTATATAACACCTCCCTTTTGAAATGGCATCTTTAGTATAAAAATGTTGAAAAGATGGAATTCGATCGGTTGAAGAAAATAATCGTTAAAGACATATTAGGTTCAGCTTCCGGTGAAGAACGACGTTTGCTGGACGAATGGCGGAATCAGTCGGAGGAGCATCAGCGATTATACGAAAAATTAGTTTCAGGATCCTTTTTGGAGAAAGCGGTGTCGGATAATAATAAAGCATTGCGACGACGGGAATGGAAAAGGTTGGAAGCACGGATCGTCCGTCGGCGGGGCCGTTCGGTGCGTCTGATCCGTTTCAGGGTGGTTGCTGCGGTTTGTATACTCGCATTGGGAATAGGGGCGGTAGGGTTGTGGAGCAATAGCCGGCAAGACAGGGGTGGTTCGCCTTTGGCCGGGTCGATCCGGATGGGAAGTCCTAAGGCGATTGTCGAGTTGGCCGGAGGGCAACAGTTCCTTTTTAATAAAGATACCACTTTGCGTCTCGAGGCTCAGGGGATACAGTTGGTCAGCAGCCGGGATACTCTGGATATCATTCAGCCCGTGATTGCCGGGGAGAGAGGAGAAGAATACAATGTGGTACGGATACCCCACGGAGGAGAATACATCACTCGTCTGCCGGATGGCTCCGTCGTTCATCTGAATGCCGGTTCGGAGCTGAAAGTTCCGGTGTATTTCGGAACAGAGAGCCGGGAGGTATGGTTGAGAGGAGAAGGATTTTTTGAAGTGGTTCACCGTGAGAATCTCATTTTTACAGTACATACGGATAAAGCCGATATTTCGGTTTTAGGGACCGAATTCGATGTCAGGGCTTATACCGATGAAAAAGAGGTGGTGACAACTTTGGTACAAGGGGCGGTCGGTGTGATCAGCGGCCGGACATACGACCGGTTGAAGCCTGGAGAACAGGCCCGGATTGCCGGAAAAGGAGACATCCGGGTTGCCGAAGTGGATATATATCCCTTTATTGCCTGGAAAAATGGACGGATGGTATTTGAAAACGAACGCCTGGAAAAGATTATGGCCGAATTGCAACGCTGGTATGATTTCGAGTTGTTTTATGCTGATCCCGATGTGAAAGAGATGCACTTTACAATCGATATTTTGAAATATGAGGAAATTTCAAAAGTCCTGAATCTCATGGAAAGGATGAACAAAGTGAAGTTTACGCAAAAAGGACGTACGGTGGTGGTCAATAGCTATTAGTGAAAAGGAGGATGATACCGCAAATATCATCCTCCCCGATACCTGACAAACAGGCTTGATGTAAAATCATTATTCAAAGATAAATAAATTAGACATGAAATAAAAGAGAAAAGGAATAAAATCGAATAAGAAGTTTCGGATATCGTGCCGCAAACAGGAGTCCGGAATAATGTATAACAAACAGACTTAATGTAAAATCAAAAACAAGCTTATGAACAGAAGAAGTGTTTGCCTGCGGAACAGGATTCCGTGGCTTAGTCAATTTCTACGTATGATGAAAATTGCTTTGGTATTTGTGTTTCTATCGGTGTCCTCTTTATTCGCTTCGGTGAATGCCCAGCGGGTGAGTATCGAATTGAAAAATGTCTCGTTGCGGGAAATCTTCGAACAAGTGAAAAAACAGACCGGAATGAGTTTTATGTACAGTAACGATGATATCCGGCACTTGCAGAAACGGGATTTTAAAATGACGGATGCAGATGTGGTGACGATTATGGAAGCTTGTCTGAAAGATACCGGACTGACTTTTGAAGTAGTGGATGAGGTCGTGATTGTGAAACCTGCCGTACAGGTGATGAACAGTGTTCCCCAGAAAAAAATGGTCCTGAGCGGTACGGTCAAAGATAACCGTGGCGATGTGATGCCGGGAGTTACGGTGAGGATTAAGGGGACGACACTGGGAGTCGCTACCGATATCAATGGGAAATGGAACCTGGAAATTCCCGAAATGAACGATGTCGTACTTGTATTTTCTTTTGTGGGAATGGAGTCGCAGGAGATAGAGCCGGGCAACCGGACGGTGATCGATGTCGTGATGGAAGTGGCTAAAGAAAATCTGGAGGAAGTGGTTGTAACCGGTATTTTCAAACGCAACAAAGAAGGGTTTACCGGATCGGCAACCCAGGTATCAGGGGATGAAATCAAAAAGATGACAGCTGGCAATGTCCTGAAAGCACTTGAGATGCTGGATCCCGGATTTCGGATGAATACCAGTAATCTGGCCGGCTCGAATCCGAATGCGATCCCTGATTTCCAGATGCGGGGACAGGCCAGTTTAGGTAATTATGAAGCCAATGATGTTGTCGTGTTGCGTGGAGATGTGAATACCCGTCCTAATCAGCCTTTGTTTGTACTGGACGGGGTGATCGGAGTGGATGCGACGACGATTATGGATTTGGACCCGGAACAGGTGGAATCGATCACTTTGTTGAAAGATGCTGCAGCGACGGTCATCTATGGTTCGGAAGCAGCAAACGGAGTGGTGGTGGAAACGAAAGCGCCGGTACCCGGAAAATTGCGGTTTACCTATAACGGGAATTACGGTTTGGAATGGCCTGATTTGAGTGTGTATGATCTGATGAATGCCGGGGAAAAACTAAGGGTGGAAGAACTGGCCGGGTATTATGCGAATAAGGACGATGTAGGATTACAGAATTATTATAATCATTTGAAACAGGAAGTATTGCGTGGTGTCGATACCTATTGGCTGGGGGAACCGGTACAGACTGCTTTTTCCCATCGCCATGGCCTGACAGTGGAAGGTGGAGACCGGGCTTTACGGTATAAAATCTATTTGGGGGCCAAGTGGGACCCGGGGGTAATGAAAGAGACCAATCTGAATACCAAAACCGGAAAGATCGATCTGAATTATCGTCAGAATAAGATTTTGATCAATAATTCACTGACCGTGGATTATTCGGATGGAACACGTGAGTCGCCCTATGGGACTTTTCAGGATTATGCGATTGTAAATCCTTACTACCGCAAGACGGATGAGAATGGTAATATCAAACAGGTACTGGATACCGGGGAGACGAATACGGATTATAATAGTAGTGGTTATGTCGGTGATTATTACAAAGCGATTTTGAATCCGTTATGGAATAAGCAGTTTGAATCTAAAAATTCCAGCCGGAAATTTGAGTTGAGAGAAGCTTTGAAACTCGAATATTTGCCGATCGATGCGTTACGGTTGAGCCTGGACTTTTCACTGAGTCGTAACGACGGGACCGTAGAGGTATTCAAATCAGCCCAGCACAATGATTTTTACGAAGAGAAAGATCCGTCTTTAAAAGGTTCGTACGATTGGACTAAAAATGAAAATACCTCTTATCGTTTGAGGTTGTCAGGTGCTTATAATAAATCCTGGGGCGACCATTTATTGGCTGCCTTTGCCAGCTATAGTATCAATGAAAGCCAATTGAAAACGACCGCTTTGTCGATGAAGGGCTTTCCGAACGACAGGCTGAGTGAAGTTTATATGGGAACAGAATTTCAGAATACGACAGGTAACGAGAATATGACCAGGGCTTTGGCATTTGTTATGACCTTGAATTATTCTTATAAACAACGTTATGCTGTCGACTATAGTATGAGTATCAATGCTTCTTCGGAATTTGGAAAGAACAATCGTTATGCTCCTTTCTGGTCGGCCGGATTACGCTGGAATGCCGAGAAAGAGGAATTTATCAAAAACTGGGGGATATTCGATGAATTGATATTGCGGGGAACATACGGGATTACCGGTTCTCAAGGTTTTACTCCCTATCAGTCTTTACAGATGTATACTTATTCCAATCTGATGAAAACCTATAAAAGTTCGGATGTCGTGGGGACGGAGATTTATGGGTTGGGAAATCCCGATTTGAAGTGGCAGGAGACTGAAAATTATAATGTTTCATTGGATTTTACGATGTTTCGTAATATTTTGAGTGCAAAAGTCGAGTATTATGAAAAATACACTAAAAATACCCTGATGGATTATAGTATGGCGCCTTCTGTCGGTTTTCTGACCATGAAGGAAAATCTGGGTAAGATTTCCAATAAAGGGTATGAAGTTACTTTACGTTTGATGCCTTATAGTAATCCTTCTAAAGAAGCTTATTGGAATATTATTTTCACCGGTTCGCACAATAAATCGCGGATCGAACAAATTTCCAATGCCCTGAAGGTCATGAATGAAAAACAAATGGCTATTGCCGATGAGGTTGAAAATCCTTACGAAACGGATATCGCCGATAAGCGGGAAAAGAGCCCTTTGCCCCGTTATGAAAACGGTTATTCACAAACGACGATTTGGGCCGTTCGCTCAATGGGGATCGATCCTCAGACAGGCCGGGAAGTGTTTTTAACCCGTGACGGACGATTGACGAATATCTATTCAGCGGCCGACCAGATTCCGGTGGGGGATACGGAACCCAAACTTCAGGGATCGGTTTCGACCACTTTTACCTATAAAGGATTCAGCCTGACCCTGGCCGGGCAGTATCATTTCGGAGGACAGACCTACAACAAGACTTTGATCAATAAGGTTGAAAATGCCAATCTGCGGTTGAATGCCGACCGGAGGGCTTTGTACAGTCGTTGGCAGACCCCCGGTGATCAGGTGTTTTTTAAAGCGATAGACGGTAATATTTATAAGACCGATACGAAAGAAAGTTCACGTTTTGTGATGGATGACAACGAATTTTATTTTTCTACAGTGAATTTATCCTATCGGCTGGAAGGGAAAAAGTACAATTGGATGAAACGGGCCGGTATCAGTTCTGCAACTTTGGGATTGTATATGGAAGATATCTGCCGCTTTTCTACGGTAAAAATGGAACGTGGTATCGATTATCCGTTTTCCCGTTCGGTTTCTATGTCTTTGAATGTGATCTTTTAAAAATGATGGATATGAAAAAATATATAGTAAGCATTTGTTTGGGAATGGTATTCTTATCTTCCTGTTCCAATTGGCTCGATGTACAACCGAAGACGACTGTGGAGGAAGAAAAAGTGTTCAGCCGTGAATTGGGATTCAAAGAAGCTTTGACCGGGGTATATATTAAAATGGCTTCTACCGATTTATATGCCCGGAATCTGAGTTATGGTTTTATCGATATTCTGGGGCAGCGTTATCAGGCGAGCGATGCCTTGACTTATCAGAATGAATTGTGGTATACTTTCCCTTCTACCAAAACGGAAAGTTATACTAAAACGATCTGGGAAAAAATGTATAACATTATAGCTAACGTGAACAACCTGCTCTATTATTGCGATGAGAATAAACAGGTTTTTACGACCGGTCATTATTATGAGATTATAAAGGGAGAAGCTTTAGGTTTACGGGCTTTCCTGCATTTCGACCTGTTGCGGATGTTCGGCCCCGTTTATAAGGATAATCCCACTTCTAAACGCATTACCTACCGGACTGAATTCAGTAAAGAAATCAAGGAGTTGCAACCGTCGAATGTGGTCATGGACAGTATTATTTCCGATCTGAAAAAAGCGGAAACCTTACTCACCGGTACCGATCCCCTGAATTTTGAGTTTCCGGTTAGTGACTATGAGGAAGAGGATATGGGAGGCGACCGTTTTTTGGTATATCGTCATAAACGGATGAATCTGTATGCGGTGAAAGCTTTGTTGGCCCGGGTGTATCTGTATGCCGGAAATAAGACGGAGGCGGAGAATTATGCCAATCAGGTGATCGGGAGTGGTTATTTCGATCTGATCGGAGATGCTTCCGATGTATTGCGTTCGAAAGAAATTGTATTTTCGGTGTATGTGGACGATTTCGACCAGCAGGTGGCTACGATCACTAATGGGAATACCTATTATATCAGTGAGGAAGAGTTTTTGGACGAACTTTTCGATGTGGCCAATGACGGGTCGAATGACTTACGTATCCGGGAGGGGGTAGGCTTCGATTACGGGACTCACGGGATTACGATGAGAAAGTACAAACAGGAGAATTTGTGGGCTTCTACAGAAGGTACGGTCGTATTGATCCGGTTGTCGGAGATGTATTACATTTTGGCAGAATGTGCTGCAACTCCTGAAGAGGCTGCCGGATATTTAAATAAGGTAAGGGAAATGCGTGGTATAGACCCGACGGTTTGTACGGAAACTAACCGTTTGAATGAGATCGAGAAAGAGTACCGGAAAGAATTTTATGGAGAAGGACAGTTGTTCTATTTCTATAAACGCAATGGGTATACTACTTTTTTACATAGTCCGCTCAGTAATATGACCGAAAGTAACTATATGTTCTCCTGGCCGGATGATGAAACTTTGTTTGGTAAAACCAATTAATCGGAAGAATTATGAAAAGAATACAAATATCTATCTTTTTGATACTGGCTTTGGCCATATACAGTTGCCAGGAATATGAAATGGTGCAATATGGTACCGGGCAGCAAATTAATTTTATGGGGGATTATTATCTGGGACAGAATAAGAAGCCCTATTGGGAGGACGATACGACTTATCTGCATTATGAGGTGAATTTCGGTATAAATCCGTTGGGCGATTCATTGCGGGTAGATACCGTACTGATCGGGGTGAAAATCAGCGGTGCTATGGTGGATTATCCCCGGAGAGTGGTATTTAAAACCGATGCTCCTGATAAAAATGCATTGGAAGTTTTATTTCCGGAAGCCTATTATGTACCTGCCGATACCGGACAGGCTGTGTTTAAAATACTTTTAAAACGTCCGGCAACACGTAATGCTACATATTCGGCTAATCTGACTTTCGATTATGCCCAATCTGATTTTGAAGCGGGTACTTTAGAAAGACAATTTTTCAGATTAAAAGCCGAAGATACGGTAAATCTCGGTTTATGGGGATCCAATGAGGAAGAATGGGACGGTTACTATGCCATGTATTTCGGCGATTATAGTGAGACGAAAGCCCGGTATCTGATTACAAAATACGGAGGGACTTCCCTGAATGAATGGATGATGACCAATCAGTTTTACGATATACTCTTGTCGAACGGATTTTATACGGATTTAGAAGCTTATAAGGCGGATCCGGCCAACCGGCCTTTGATTGATGAGAACACCGGAGAATGGATCGAGATCCCGGATATTTCGGAATTACTTTAAAATTTGAACAGTATGAAAAGATTGATCTATTTTATATTAGGATTACTCGTGGCTTCGTGCTACGATGATAAGGGAAATTATACTTATCAGGAGGTAAATACACTGGATGTCTCTTTGAATAAAGTATATTCGGTGCGTCTGGATAAAGATACGACGGTTACAATTATACCGCAATTGTCTCAGTCCTTACAAGAAAATGAGGATAATCTGGAATATACGTGGCTGCATTCGACAACCAATCATAATTTTTACGGACATGGCAAGTTCGACACGGTTGGATTGGAACAGAATTTAAATTTTCATATCGATCCTGAGGCTAAAAATCTGGCCTATGCCCATTATTTTCGTTTGAATGTATACGATAGAATAACGGATATAGAATATCCGGTCAATACGACCATCGAATTGATCAAACCTTATGTCGGTTCGTGGATGATATTACACCGTAAAAACGGACAGACTGAATTAGGTTCTGTCGAATATATCGGGGGAGACATCGTCGTACAGGAAGATGCTTATTATGAAGAAACCGGAAAAAGATTTACCGGAAAACCGCAGGCTTTGATGTCGTATACGACTTCCTGCAAGTATTATGGTACAGGATCGGGCTGGAATATGTTTACCGTCATTACGGATGATCCGGTAGAATCGGGCGTGTATTGCCAGTGGAAACATTTTGAAAAGAAAGACAGCCTGACGCGGATGGTAGCTCCGTTAGCTCAGAATAGTTTTGATTTTCAGCATATCACTTTAGCAGATGGTGATGGCACTGCCAGTGCTTTGTTGCTGTCCGGCGGCATGCTTTATCAGTCGCCCCGTGCCGGGAAAATTTATGAGCCGGCTGCTGATCTGGAAGGAGAGGTAAATATCACGCTTGCTTCTAAAATCAGTAATAATGCGCTGTTGTACGATGAAGCAGGACATCGTTTCGCTTTCTATTATAATACGAGTGACGGGTTGGGTGTAAAGAAATACGATCCCTTGTATTTTAGTGAAAGCGAGGAAAATACGAATCTGATCAAGGCTATACCGACCCGGGATGGAAATGTGTCGGCTGTAAATCCCAATAAACTGCCTGAAGACCAGAAAGTCTTGTATTTGGGAACCGGTTATCAGTATGCTTCTGCCTGGACCAGTGTGTATGCCTATGCTTTGGCGAAAAACGATACCAGATGTTTCGTCTATGAGTTCAATCCGAGAGGATTTAATTATTCGGACAATGCTTCGTTTAATGGCTATTATACCATAAATATCCCCCAAGGTTTGGACGAGAGTGCAGTGTTTGCCTCTACCCCTCCGTACAGTGGGCTTCTTTTTTATGCTTCCGGCAATACGGTTTATCGTTTGGATTTCAAGCAGGCAGGAGGAAAGGCGACAGCTATTTATACCCATGCCGGAGGTAAGGCGGTGAAGATGAAATTCGCTAAGCGCTATCTTTCCAGCAGTAATGCTTTCGATGCTTATGAATTTGATGTGCAATATAGTTTGGGTATCGGTTTCGATATGGGAAACGGTAAAGGAGATTTTGTCATTCTGAATTTATCGTCTACCGGAAGTGTCGGTGGGGATAGTGAGCATTATCCGGCCAAGCAAGTGTATACTGATTTTGGGGAAATTACTGATTTTGTATTTATTTAAAAATAGAGCGTATGAAGGTATTTATTATACTAGCTGGTTTATTGATGTTAGGAGCTTGTACCGGCAAGCCGGAAGGCTTTGTACTGAAGGGTGAATTGAAGGGAGCTCCGGATGATCATTGGGTATTTCTGACAAATACCGGACAAACTCATTATTACGATAGTACCCGGTTAAAAAACGGACGGTTTGAGTTCAAAGGGAAAGTTGACGGTCCGGAATTGCGTTGTATTACTTATTTTAAAGATCCCTCACAACGGGTTTTTGGGTGGGATAAAATTCTGAATATTCCGGTTTATGTTGAGAATGCTGCTATTCAGGTCACTTTACCTTTTGCTGAAATGCCTTCGAAGCTGCAAAAAGAACTTCCTGCCGGTTTACAGGTGAAAGGGTCGGAATCTCATGATCTGTATATGGCTTATAAGCGACGGGTGACTCCGTTTGTTTTGCAGAACGATAGTTTGTTCGATGCTTACCGGCATGTGTATTATTATAAAAAAGGAACGGAAGAAGACGTATTTCGCTGTGTCCGGGAAATGGATGCCGTACGCGACAGTATCTTTTATACCGGGGTCGGTTTTATTCGTCGGCATATTTCCTCTCCGGTAGCCGTATATGTGGCTAAAGGGTTGAATGTACGGGCACATGAAAGACGGGTTGCCCGGGAGGTTGCCGGACTTTTCCCGGAAGAGTTTCGGAAAACCCCGGAAGGACAGAAGCTGGAGAAGGCTGTCCTGGGCCAGCCTTTATACGTTGGAGATGTATTGCCTGATTTCGAGGTATTGACCACCGGTTTGAAAAAGGTGAAATTGTCCGGGATATTACGCAAAGGTCATTATACTTTGGTGGAATTATGGGCATCCTGGTGTGGCCCTTGCCGGGCAGATATCCCCCATTTGAAAGAGACCTATGAACGTTACCATGGAAAGGGATTCGATATGGTCAGTATTTCGATAGACGACGACACGGATGCCTGGCTGAAGGCGGTAAAGGAAGAAGGAATGGCTTGGACACAGGTTTGCGGGGCGAACGGGAAGAGTTATGACAAGGAATGTATGAAACTCTTCGGAACCAATGGTGTGCCTTCCTGTGTTTTGGTCGATGCCGAAGGCCGGGTAGTCAGCACCAATGCCCGTGGAGGATGGTTGAATGAAAAATTAGCGAAATTGTTTCAGGAATAAGGATAAAATTGAAAATAATGAAAAGTATTTTGATCGTTTGTCTCTGTATGTGGGGGCTGCTCGTGTATGGGGAAAAAAATAACACGGTGCATTTGTATGGTTCGTTGAAAGAATTTAAAGCGGCAGAAGTGAATATGGCTCCGGATGGAGCTGCCGGCGAGATTTCGGATGCCGGAGTGATAAAAATACCCGTGGACGCAGATGGAAATTTCGATTTGGTGTTGCCTTTGAGCAAACCTGCTTATTTCCGTATCGGACGAAATACCTTGTATCTGACTCCCGGAGATGAACTGAAAGTATATTTGGGTACTTCCCAGCCGCAAAGTACATTCGAGGGGAAAGGTATGGAAGCCAATACCTATCTGAAAGGACGCTTGTTTCCGAAAGCAGGGTCCTTTCTTTCGGCCGGAAGAAATCTGAGACCGACTTTTGAAGCGACTAAAAAAACGGTGGATAGTTTAGCTGCCCTGCGTATGAAAGAGTTGGAGGAGTTGAAAAATGTCAGTAAAGAATTTAGGCTGCTCGAAAAAGAACGGATTAAAGCTGATGTGGCGAATAGCTATATGTCTTTTGCCGGTTATTCGGACGCGATGTTGAGCGATTGTAAGTCGGAGGAAGAATTCAAACAGGTACTTGGGAAATTTTACACTTCTATACAAGGGGATATGAACCCGATTCTGCAGGAAATTGCCGGTTCGGACGATTATCTGGATGTGGCCGTTGTGAGAGATGTCCTGGTCAGTTGCTATAACTTGAAAGTTTTCGATTATCCGAAGTCCGCCCGCTTGGCAGAACTGGTCGAAGTACTGGAAAAAGGAGAAGAACTGGAAGGGGAACTGACGCCGGAAAAATACCGGGAATTGAAAAATTTTGCCGGTAAACTGAAATATAAAGATTTCAGCGAAGCTTATCTGGGGCGTTTGGAGCGCCGGGCGAAGTTGATGGAAGGACGTCCGGCTATCGATCTCGATTTTGTGACTTCCGAGGGTAAGAAAGGAAAACTGAGTGATTATAAAGGTAAACCGATGTATGTCGATTTTTGGGCGACCTGGTGTGGCCCTTGTATGGGAGAAATGCCCTATTTCAATGAATTGAGCAGTAAATACCCGAATGTACAGTTTATCGGAATCTCGGTGGATGAAAGTGAGAAAGCCTGGAAAAACTTTATCGGGCGGGGTAGTCATGGCGCTGTCAACGAACTGAACTGTCAGGACTCCCGCACTAAATCCGGTTGGGATATTACGGGCATTCCGCGTTTCTTGTTGATCGACGAACACTTCAATATCATTTCGGCCGATGCTCCCCGTCCTTCACAAAAAGAGATCATCGAGCCGATATTGAAAAAACTCAGTAAAAAATAATATTTACCGGCATCTTTCGAAACTAACGAATTCTTAGAAAATCGGGGGATTTGGGTTCGGATTGTAACTTTAAAAAATCTTTAAGTGATATTTTTATGGGATTTCCTGAAATATTTTCTAAGTTTGAAGAAATTATATAAATAATCTTTACTGCTATGTACGGAAAATTTCAAGATTTCTTAAAGGCTGAAATTCAGTCTATAAAAGATGCCGGTTTATATAAAACCGAGCGCCTGATCGCAACACCTCAGGATGCAGAAATCAAACTGACTACGGGCGAAACCGTATTGAACTTTTGTGCGAACAACTATTTGGGTCTTTCTTCCCACCCGCGAGTAATCGAAGGAGCCAAGAAAGCATTGGATGCCCGGGGATACGGCATGTCGTCTGTTCGTTTCATTTGCGGTACCCAGGATATTCACAAAGAGCTGGAAGCTAAAATCTCTAAATTCTTCGGGACCGAAGATACTATTTTATATGCTGCTTGTTTCGATGCCAACGGAGGTGTTTTCGAACCTTTGTTCGGTCAGGAAGACGCTATCATCTCCGATGAGTTGAATCATGCTTCTATCATCGACGGTGTTCGTTTATGTAAAGCGGTTCGTTACAGATACAAACATGCCAATATGGAAGATCTGGAAGAACAGCTCAAAATTTCTCAGGCTCAGCGTTTCCGGATTATCGTTACCGACGGAGTATTCTCTATGGACGGCGATATTGCCCGATTGAAAGAAATCTGTGATCTGGCAGAAAAATACAATGCCCTCGTCATGGTAGACGATAGCCATGCTGCCGGCTTTATCGGTAAAACAGGTCGTGGTTCTGCCGAATACAACGGCGTGATGGATCGTATCGACATTTTCACCGGTACGCTGGGAAAAGCACTGGGAGGAGCTATGGGAGGCTATACGACAGGTAAAAAAGAAGTGATTGAAATGTTACGTCAGCGGTCCAGACCTTACCTGTTCTCCAACTCTCTGTCTCCGGCTATTTGCGGGGCTTCTATCGCTGTATTCGATATGTTGACGGAAAGTACCGAATTGCGTGACCGTGTGATGAGCAATGCCGAATATTTCCGGGGTAAACTGAAAGAGGCCGGATTCGATATCAAACCTTCTGAATCGGCTATCGCTGCACTGATGCTTTATGATGCCGTATTGTCACAGCAGTTTGCTGCCGAGCTGCAGAAAGAACATATTTACGTTACCGGTTTCTATTATCCGGTCGTTCCGAAAGGACAGGCACGTATCCGTATCCAGTTGTCGGCTGCCCATACCCGTGAACAACTCGATCGTGCAATCGCAGCCTTTATCAAAATCGGTAAAAAATTGAATGTCATTCAATAAATTTTGTCTTCACACCCTTTCAGGAGTGGTTAGATTTCGGAAAGAGGTGTCGTTTGTGATGCCTCTTTTCTATTTATAAATTTTCTGGTCTGAATAAAATGAAAACTACTGCCCACTATTTAAAAATTTTTTGCTTTTTAGTACTTCCGATATTATCGTATGCTTGTCCGGCTCTGGCCGTCGGTTCCGGAAATGAAAACGAAGCTGTTGCCGGCGAAAATAAAGCGTTGAAAGAGAAAATGGTTCGTTTCTTTTTAAATTACCTGTCGGGTGATGAAACCTTATATCAAGACAATAAGCCGGTATCTTTGGCCGATATTGCCCGTCAGCGCCAGTTGGTTTGGGATGCGTGGGTAGAAGCGAACAATCGGTTTGACGAGCAAAAATTGATCGGACTCGGTAAATTGGAGCAGGAAAACTCCGGTAATTGGGATTTACCGGCAGAGCTCGAACCGCATGCTGTTATGCCCTATTATTGGGGATGTAAGGGAGAGCCCGGGCCTGAAGGGGGATACCCGCTTTACCTCTATATGCATGGTTCCGGTGATAAGGGCCAGGAGTGGGCAACCGGGATCTTACTTTGCCAAAAATTCGACGATGTTCCTTCGGCCTATTTTATACCCCAGATTCCCAATATGGGTAATTATTACCGCTGGTGGCAAAAATCAAAACAGTTTGCCTGGGAAAAGTTGTTACGCCTGGCTTTTGTTTCCGGAAATATCAACCCCGATAAAGTCTATTTTTTCGGTATATCCGAAGGGGGATACGGTAGCCAGCGTCTCGCCTCTTATTATGCCGATTATCTGGCCGGAGCAGGACCTATGGCCGGGGGAGAACCTTTGAAAAATGCACCTGTCGAAAACTGCCGGAATATTGCCTTTTCTTTTCTGACCGGAGCCGCAGATGCCGGTTTCTACCGGAATAAACTGACAACATATACTAAAAATGAATTTGAAAGATTAAAGAAATTGTATCCGGAAGATTATATCCATCGGATAGAACTGATTCCAGGGAGAGGACATGCTATCGATTATACGCTTACGACTCCCTGGTTGAAACAATATACCCGCAACCCTTATCCTAAAAATGTAAATTGGGAAAATTTCGAGATGGACGGGATGTACCGGAAGGGATTTTATAATCTGGCCGTTAAAGAACGTTCGAATGATGACTATTCTTCCCGAACTTATTATGAATTGGCGATAAAAGAAAACGAAATCTCATTGAAAGTCGATCTGGTTACTTATAAAACGGTCGAGACCGACCCTAATTGGGGAATAGAGCTGAAATTCGAAAAAGATTATCGGCCGGCAACCAAGGGAAAGGTCGTGATTTATTTATGTCCGGAACTAGTCGATCTGAATAAGAAAATCACTCTGATTGTCAATGGTAAAAAAGCATTTCAGGGAAAAGTAAAGCTTGGACTCGAACATATGGTAAATAGTTGTGCCACTTTTTATGATCCGGCAAGAATATATCCGGCAGCCATTGAGGTGAATATAAAGTAGTATTGTTAAACGAAATAACGTCTGATAGGCGATAAAAGAAGAGGGTGTCCAAAAAGTATTTGGCACCCTCGATTTATTCGTATCCCTATTGGAGACTGAAATCAAATATCCGATTCTACAAGGGGGTATTTTGCCTTTTTGGACACCCTCTTTTGTTTGGAAAGACAAACGATTTTAATAAACTCGAAATCGTATTTGCTCTTTGAATTTCAGTGCAAGTTACACTTTTTTTTATTTTATTAAAGCAATAGTTTGCCCGCTAAGCATATATCATTAGGAATCATCAGGGATAGATAACACTTGTCGAGTTAGTCGTCTATTCCGTATATTCCTTTCCGCCAATGCTCAATATGCGGGCATCGCCTTGTCCTGGAAGTGGCTCATAGACGACAACCTCAACCTTTTTTTTGTTGTTATCCACGCATTCATAACATTTGAGATTTTTGGGTGCTGGCGCATGATGCCATACCAATGATGATGGTCGCTAATGCCAATGTTTTTATTGTATTCATATTCTTTATGATTTTATATTTCTTAATTGTTACTTACCTATAGTGCATCTTACACCTACATTGAGATTGAAGTTCAGCGGTTTCTCCTTGTAGATAGTCTGGAGCGAAGAATGGTCATCTAAATGATAGCTTACGCCCGGCTCTGCATAAATACCGACATTGTCAAGCACGTCAAACTGCACGCCGAAAGCCACATTTACAGACATTTGCAAAGGCTTGCTGTCAATGTTGACAGTCTCTTTCTTCTTTGTCGCATTATTGATGACATATTCTTTCGTGACATTTCCCGATACGCATTTTTCTGCAAGTACACCTGCCGAGCCATATAGATTGAACCTTTTGTATGACCATGCATTATATTTCATGTTGACAGGAATTCCTACATAGTTCAGCCTTTGCTCGCCCGTAAAGTAGTTCTCTTTTGTTCCGTCTTTCATGTCGGAAGAGAGACGAGTGTATGTAAGTCCGCTTTCGATGATCCAATGCTCGTTAAGTGTGTATGCCACTTTCACACCAATGCGTACAGGCAAGCGGTGCTTGTATTCTGTCTTCACCTCCTTTCCCTGATTGAATATGTTGATGCCGAGCATAGGGGTGTCCTCCCAGTCAGAATCATCTGGACCAGTTGCGACAGCAGGGGCACCAATAGATGTTATGGTTCTTGATGCCCCCACCGATCCCATTGCACTTGTACTTACAATCCAACGTGGCGATGTGGACGAAGAGGCGTGACGCCTTGCGTCAGAGTTGTAAGCCACAAGACTGCCGTAATTGCTGTTGTGATGATAATTGTTTGCTTTCTTGCTCTCATTCTCACGTTTCGGCAAATTTTCTTTGTCGGCAGTTGTATTCGTTTCTTTTGAATTGTTGGCATCATCCACCTCACGGTTGTCAGACGCTGTTTCCAAAGATTTCTCATCATTAGCATAAGATAACAATGTATCAATGTCACCAACAGATTTGTGTACTATGGTCGTAATGATGCGTGGCACAGGTGAGTTGCAGGCAATAGGATTATTGCCGTCATCAGCAACGATATTGCCTTTAGGGGATGGCTCTGCTGGTGTATGTGCTATTTGTAGATTTGTCATTTCTGATGGCGTTTGACCATCGTTTGCGTATTCAGAATATATTGAATATCCTATCAACAAAGCCACGCTTGCAGCGGCTGCAGTATACGCTGTGCGCCGTAGCCAGTAGGTTTTGAAAGGTCTGCCGCCATGCATATAGCCACCATTCTCATCAGTCGTTCCTTTGCGAATGTCCTCCCAAAGTCCTTTTGGTGCATCTTTCTCATAGTTGCCCAAACGGTCGTGTATGTCTTTTTGCCAATTATTTTTCATACGTTAAATGGAATTGATGGTTCTATAATGTTTTATCTTCTGCGCCAGCATTGATTTGGCCTTGTGCAGCTGCGAAGCTGAAGTGTTCTCCTTTATGCCCAGCAATTGGGCTATTTCCTTGTGATTCTTGTCGTCAATGACATAGAGATTGAATACAGTTCGGTATCCATCGGGCAACTCACGTATAAACTGATGAAGTACATCGGTAGGTATGTCCTCAGTCTCCATACTGTCGCCATCTGCAATGTTCATATCTTTATCATCGATACTATCAATGGGCAAACGGCTGTTGTTGCGTACAAACTTCAGGGTCTCATTGAGAGTAATTTTTGCCATCCATGCTTTCAAAGACCCCTCTCCACGATACTTGAAACTATCCAGAGAAGTAAATATCTTGATGAACGATTCTTGTAGCACGTCCTTAATGTCTTCGTCTTCTGTAATGTAGCGCGAGCAGAGTGCAGACAGATATCGCCCATGCCTGCGATAAATCCACTCGGTGGCAGTATTGTCGCCATCGAGTGCCTTTCGCAACCATCGTTCCTCTTCCGTTTCTTTTCTGAATGTTATGCCGAACATGATGTTTATAGGGTTAAAAGCCTTGGAAACAGCGAAGTGCAAATGCCTTTACCATACAGCAAAAAGCATTTGCACTATCTCGTAACAACGAGTTTCTTATTTTGTTACTGTAACAACTACCGTAGCAGTTTTTTTGTTTTTGTCTGTGATGGTGATAGTTGTGCTTCCAACCTTCACTCCCTTTATGGTAAGTTTGGCGTCCTTGACGGTAGCAGTGGCGATCTTATCATCTTTGCTTGCAGCCGTATAAGGTGTTGTACCTCCACTAATGTTTACTACATCTTCCTTACCAACCGCAATACTTGTCTTGGCTTTGTCCACGACAACACCATCAACCACGGTAATTCTCAAACTGCCAGTCACCTTCTTGGAGTCAGTAACAAGAACTGTAGCCTTGCCAGCCTTAACTCCTTTTACCGTAATTGTAGCCTTGTCAACAGTTACGGTGGCGGTCTTGTCATCGCTTGATTTAGCGGTGTAAATACCATCTCCACCTGCTACCTTTACATTCTTTGTGCCGCCAACGGCAACTGAAACGGTTGAAGGATTGAACTTGATGGCGGGAGTGTTGTCATCATCTTTAGAGCATGAAGCAAATGCCACTGCAAAGACGGCACAAACGATTAATGTTGCAAACTTAAAGAATTTCATTGATTTCATTTTATTCTATAATTTTTGTCGTTTAACTTATGCGCCACGGCATGAGTATGCGTCCATCTACAGCCTTAGCACGATTGTTTTTTTCGAGTACTCTCATTCCCTTAAATGAAGAGCAATGTAAAATCTTGCCTGGGAAAAATATTTTTTTTCGATTTTTATTCTATACGATGCAAAAATGAGGGTGTTTCGGCATTGTACACCGATGTGACCGTATGCATTTTGAGCGACAGTTCGGCAGACTTTTTGCCACTGAACGACAGCCAATTGAGTTTTATCTTCAGTTCTTTAGGATGTTTCTTCCATAGTGAGTTGAGGTCAAATGCTATAAGTGCATCCCCCATTCTTCCGTTGGTGTCACCTTGGGCATTGTGGCGCAAGTCGAACTCATATACATTATCCTTGTTCACACCGCTCACAAGATTAATAACATGTTTGGTAATTCCTCCCCACAATGTGCGTATGCGGAGCGTAACATATCCGTCCTCGGCAACAGAGACCCAATCACGGACAATTTCAATAGGGTCATTTCCAAATGCTTTTGCATCTTTTTCTTCTGATCCTTGCGTCATTACTGACTGTTTGGTACGGATGCTGTCAATCCAATTTACATACACACTCAGTTGGTTGCCTCCGTAGCTTAGTTCTTCTATCGTATAGTTCACCAAAGCCCTCACTTTCTTGTCTCCAAACGGTGAGGCTTTCATATTGGTAGGTATAAGCGACGTTGAATCATCAAGTTGCATGAAGAAACCGTCAGGCGCAGAAGGATACACCGTTACAAGGGCAGTTGGACGCTGTAACACCTCATTGTTATCATTGTCATCGCATGAGTTCAGCGTGAGCGAACTGGCTATCAGACCTATTGCCAGAATTGTTTTCTTTGTTATTCTCATATTTCTTGCTTTTTAGTTTCTACTTATTAAATCATCAAAAAGCAAAAATCTTGCCTGTAAAAAATAGTTTTTTATGAGATTTATCCTTGCTCCAACAAGTTCTTATCCGTCAGAAAATCCAATAGTCCAACAGTCAACACACCGAGTTCGTCCTCCTTGCGATGAATCTCATCACCAACAATGACAATCTTACGAAAGTGGTCATTGATTGACAATAATGGGC
>OGPT01000364.1_pt1 | contig 49704 bp, 39 predicted proteins | sample 1552951 | NCBI WGS metagenome assembly OGPT01 (sample SAMEA2580224, study PRJEB22360) | human gut metagenome | biome: human gut; feature: human-associated habitat; material: faeces | place: Denmark | collected 2008/2010
TGTAAATATAATTATTCAAATTTTTAGCGGTGTCCAGAAAACTGGGTACATATCAGACGGGTGGGACGTTTTTATTTTCTGCACTTTTGATTCTGCCAAACCTAACACACTTAAAAATGCTTGCTGCTTTATTGCAAATTACGGAATTTGCATGTATGATTGATTATAAGCAGCCCTTTTACAACAGCGTAAAATGAAGTGCCTTTATTATAATTACAACTTACTCCAATCCTATGAGGTGATAATATGCTTCTTAAAGAAATGAATTTTCGCGACATTGTGGATAAATACCTTTACATAGATGTTGCCTGTGTGGCGCAAAACCTTGGCAGCATTTTTGAGGTAACAGAAGATGCTACCGGTGTGCTTTGCTACGGCTATATAGATGCGCAGGCAGGCATCAGCTTTGAAATATTATGCTGTGCCGTATATGATACAGCTAAAAAGACGCTGAAGCTGTTGCATGGTAATGATGAGCAATCAGCGAAGATAAGATTATCCGAGCTGCTAGAAGTGCAGGCAGCTGTGCTGCCGAGCGAAATGCCTAGGTTGAGCGAGTTTCAAAATAAGGTTGCAACAGTTCAAAAAACTTACAAGGCCGACGAAGCAACAGAAGCGATGCGCCAGCTTACCTCATTAGATCCTGCAAGACTTGCAACGCACCCGGATACCGTCACGGTTTATCTGGTGCGCGGCGATGAGGCGGAAGCGGCTTATGTGCTGCTTAAGGAAGTACGCGAGGTAAATATCATCGGCACGCTGCTTTCAGAGCCTCAAAAGGCTTCCAGTTTGCATAAGGGCGATGAAATAAGCTTTTTCCTGGTGCGTAACGAAAAGGGAATTATGTGCATGAAGGTGTTGGAGAAATAAGCAAAAGAAAGGACATAGATGCTGAGCTAAGCTCGGCAAGGTGATTTTTTGAGTTCTGTAAAAAGAAACAGGTATATAGATGGTAAGCTGCTGCTGGCTTATCCTGATGATTATACTGTTTTAGATATTGAAACTACCGGCCTGAGTCCGCAAAATGATTATATAACGGAAATATCTGCTATAAAATACCGCAATAATCGCAGAGTAGATGAATTTTCCAGCTTAGTTAAGCCGAAATTATCTATTCCGTATTATATTACACGGCTTACCGGTATCGATGATGCTATGGTTGCGGATGCTCCGGCAATCGATGAGGTGATTTTATCCTTTATGGATTTTTTGGCTGATGATATTATAGCAGGCTATAATGTAGGCTTTGATTTGAGCTTTATTGCGGAAAATCTGGCAGGCTATTATGCCAAAAGATTAGCCAATAATTATGTTGATGTTATGAAGCTGGCGCAGAATGAATTACCGTTTTTAGGCAGGTATAAGCAGACTGCGGTCGCCGAATATTTTAATATTGCTATAGCAGGCGCGCACAGGGCACTTGTTGACTGTAATATTTGCAACGGCTGTTACCAAAAGCTGAAGGAGCTGGCAGTGGCGGATTATCATCTGCCGCCGCAGCAAAGAGAGCTTGCAATCGTACCGTCTTTCAGGCGCTTAAGACCATTGGCAGATAAAAATATAGTCCTGTTAGGCTCTTTTGACGGTATTTATATTAAAAACCTTCGGGAAATACTGACTGCGCTCGGTGCAAGCGTTGCTTATCATGTTACAGCAGCTTCTGATATGGTTATTGTCGGCACGGCGGATGCTTCCGTGTGTGACGGTGCTGATTTGCAGCTTGCAATCAGTATGAAAAGCGCGGGCAGGAATATCTATATTCTTAAGGAGGACGTATTTTGCCAATCGGTGCTGGCCAAAGGCTGGCTGCGGGTTGGTGGATAGAATGATTAATTCTATCTTACTTTCTTAAAGGCGCATTTCTTTATTGTATAATGTATAATTGTTGTATATCTATATAATTCAACAGATGATTATTGTATAATACGTATATAAATCCGGAAAGCTTACTGACAGCAGCGAAAGACATGGCAGCTGCCACTGATTTAAGAAAAAATAAAAATATTGGTGCGAGCAATGATATGCTATGTTTTTGTTATATGCAGTAAGCATTGTACCGGATAAATTTTTCATCTGAGGGGAATAAAATGGTAGATTTAGAAAAAAATTGTCGTGTAGCCGTAGTACAGTGTTCACCTGTAATGTTTGATAAGGATGCAACACTGGCCAAATGTATTAATTTGATTAAGCAGGCAGGTGCCGGCGGAGCACAGCTTATCGTGCTGCCTGAGCTGATTATTCCCTGCTATCCTTACGGCATGACCTTTGGCTTTACCGTAGGCAGCAGACAGGAAGAAGGACGTGCCGATTGGAAGCGGTATTATGATGGTTCCATTGTAGTGCCTGGCGCAGAAACTGATGCGCTCGGAGAAGCGGCACGCGGGGTAAATTCTTATGTAAGCATTGGTATATCGGAGCGTGATGCTGTAAGCGGTACGCTTTATAACAGCAATATTATTTTTGCTCCTGACGGCAGCATTGCTGCCCTGCACCGCAAGCTCAAGCCTACGGGCGCGGAACGCTTTGTTTGGGGTGATGCGGATAAGGCTTATTTTCCTGTGGTTGCTTCGCCGTGGGGACCGCTTGGTAATTTGATTTGTTGGGAGTCTTACATGCCGTTGGCACGTGTGGCTTTATACCAAAAAGGCGTCACGATTTTGATTTCCTGCAATACAAATGATAATCCTGAGTGGCAGGCTACTATTCAGCATATTGCGCTCGAAGGACGCTGCTATTACATTAACTGCGATCAGTTCTTCACTAAAGATATGTATCCTGCTGATTTGCATGCGCAGGATGAAATCGCTAAGCTGCCGGAACTTGTTTGTCGTGGCGGCAGCTGTGTGATTGATCCTTACGGACATTATGTTACGGAGCCAGTCTGGGATAAGGAAGCAATTATTTATGCGGATTTGGATATGGACAAGGTACCGGCCAGCCGTATGGAATTTGACGCCTGTGGTCATTATTCACGCCCGGATGTTTTGCAACTGCAGATTAAAGAGTAAAGCTGTTGTGTAAAAACCTATATATTTATCAAAAGAACAAAAAACGCTTACGCCCCACGTATCAACGTGGGATGTAAGCGTTTAATTTTTTCCGGTTATTCTATCAATCCCTTAGGGGAAATTACCTCGCCGTTGTCAAAAGCAATATAGGTGACCTGAATTTTTACGGTTTCTTTGGTAATATCCAGATTCATCAGCTTTTTGTCATCCGGCAGCATGGAATTCAGCTTTTTGCTGGTGGTGAGCTCCACTGCCTGTCCGGGGGCAATGCTGCCCTGATAATGCTCAGGATAGGAATAAAGCTGTTCGCCCTTATCGTTGAGCACGGTTACATCGTAATACATACGGTTGATAGCAACGTTACTCATGTTTTTCGCCATGATGGTAGCAGTAAGCGTAGCTTTTTCCTCGCTGCCGATTTTGTTGCTGTCCTTGTTCAGCGTCAGGCGCTCGCTGGTTGCTTGCAGTGCTTTGTTCAGACGTTCCATAACAGGCTTATTCAGCAGGGCCTGTTTAGCACGTTTAGCTGCGTCCAGCTGGACGATAAAGTCTGCCAGATTACTGACTTTCTTAATCTGCCAATCACCTTTATCATTTTGCTGCATCAACAGCTCGGCAATAAAATCCTTTTCCAGATCCTTATCGCGCAGTACCAGCGTAGCTGTAGCTGTTTCGCCATCATGCTTGCTGAGCTTCAGATCTTTGACAGTAAGGTTTTGAATGGGAATGTGGCGTTCCAGGTTACGCTTCATAGCATCTGGTACCGGGTCGACCGACTGCTTAGTCGTATTGTCGGGCTTAGCGGCAATTTTGTCCAGAGCCTCTTGCGTCATCAGGTCTACTACCGAAGGCTTCAGCATATGCAGAATGCCGAGTGCGAACGGGTTGGAGAAAACATTATCGTTATTGATTTTGCTTTCTGCCTTGATGATGTCCTCGAAAGCGTTGTCCATAACAGAGGGAACATCAACATATCGTGAAAATTTTGCGCTGTCATGCTGCTGCAGTGCAACGCGCGCTTCGTTCAAGGCATAAGCCGGTGTACGGATGAAATAAAGAAAATAAAAGGCTGCGCCTGCAAGGGCAGCGAGCAGAATAAATACAACAAACCATTTCTTTTTGCTTTGCATGATTTTGACCTTCCTAAACTATATTAAAAGGCAATCGGAAAAATTCTTTGCCTGCATATATTGTAATCATCTTAAGGGCAGATTTCAATACCTACTACTAAAATATTTTATAAATTATTCCCTACTTCTTTCCGTGGGAAATGTTGCGGGAAGTGAGTGTAATTGGTTATAATATAATGATAGACTGATTTTACACGGAGGTATTTACATGAGTGATAAAAATAAAACCTACTGTCTGATAAATTACGGCTGCCAGATGAATGAATCCGATACGGAGCATTATGCAGGACAGCTGCAGGAGCTGGGCTATGCGCCTAATCCTGATTTTCATACCGCAGATATAATTATTGTCAACACCTGCTGCGTGCGCGAAAGTGCGGAAAAGAAAATTGTCGGCAAAATTGGCGAATTAAAGGCTGTAAAGCGTGCCAATCCGGATGTAGTTATCTGCGTGGCCGGCTGTATGGCACAGAAGGACGGCGAAAAGCTGCGTAAAAAGCATCCGCAGGTAGATTTGCTGCTGGGTACTGCTTACGTTAACGATTTTAAGCGTTTGCTGCTGGAGTTTCTGGCAGAGCGCAAGGCTGCGGTTTATACCGATCTGACTATTCACCAAAGTGAGTTTGAAGGTCATATGGTACGCCAAAGCTCCTTTGCTGCCTGGATTCCTATTATGTATGGCTGCAATAATTTCTGCACCTACTGCATCGTGCCATATGTACGCGGACGCGAGCGCAGCCGCAGCATCGATAATATTGTTGCCGAGATTGAGGCAGCAGTTAAAGATGGCTACAAGGAATTTACTCTGCTGGGACAAAACGTTAATTCCTATGGCAAGGATTTTGGCGATAAGGATGCCTTCGCTAAGCTGCTGCGCCGTGTGGATATTATTCCCGGCGTTGAGCGTATTCATTATATGACCAGCCACCCGCGTGATATGAGCGAGGAGGTTATCAAGGCTGTTGCAGAATGTGAGCACATCTGCGAAAACTTTCATCTGCCGTTCCAGGCAGGCAGCTCGGAAATTCTTCGCCGCATGAACCGCGGTTACACGAAGGAAAAATATTTGGAGCTGGTGAAGATGGTACGCAAGTATGTGCCGGATGCAACGATTACTACAGATATTATTGTAGGCTTCCCGGGCGAAACTGAAGAGGATTTTGAAGAAACTCTGGATGTCGTGCGTCAGGTTGGCTTTACCTCTGCTTATACCTTTATTTATTCCAAGCGCAGCGGAACACCTGCAGCCAAAATGGAAAACCAGGTGCCGCTGGCAGTGAAGAAGGAACGCTTGAACCGTTTGATGGCGTTGCAGAACGAAAACAGCCTGAAGTGCCATGAAAAGCTGGTAGGTCAGACTGTGGAAGTATTGGCAGAAGGTCCCAGCAAGCAGAAAACAGTCTGGAACGGTCGCACACGCACAGGAGTTCTGGTACTGTGGCCGATTGAAGATAAGCAATATGAGGTAGGACAGAAGGTTAACGTGCAGATTGAAGCTGCGCAGACCTGGCTGGTGAAAGGTAAGGCGGTTGATTAATGGCTGCTGCAAATGTTACGCCCATGGTACAGCAATATATGGCAGTGAAGCAGGAGCATCAGAATGAGCTGCTCTTCTTTCGCTTGGGCGATTTTTATGAAATGTTTTTTGATGATGCTATCACAGCATCGCGTGAGCTTAATTTAACACTGACCAAGCGCTCCAACGGCATGGAGCATATGCCGATGTGCGGTGTGCCTTATCACTCTGTGGACGGCTATATCGCCAAGCTGATAAAAAAAGGCTATCGCATCGCCATCTGCGAGCAGGTGGAGGATCCCAAGCTAGCCAAAGGTATTGTCGAGCGCAAGGTTATTAAAATTATCACTCCGGGAACGGCGCTGAACGAACAGCTTCTGGAGGATAAGCATAACCGCTATCTGGTATTTTTACAGCAGGACCAGGACAAGGGAATGTGCCTGGCAGCGGCTGATGTAACTACGGGCGAGTGCGAATGGTTTCTTGACCAAACTTCGGAAAGCTTTTTGAATATTACCGAGCAGCTTTACAGACTGCAGCCTGCAGAGCTTGTTGTTCATTTTACTTCGGAGGAAATGAGAGAGAAGCTGCAGGAATGGCTGGCTGCAAGATTGCCGGAATGTGTGGTGACACGTTACGAAGAGAGTACGCCGGAGGCTGATTATTTTACGCAGCATTTTGCCGGCAGTGACGTGCCTGATGAGGTGCATAGCACAGTTGAGCTTTTGCTGCGCTATCTGCATGGAACGGTTATGGCAGATTTGAGCCATATTAACCGCTTGGTGCGAATTGAACGCAACAGCTTTATGAATCTTGATGTGACTGCTATCCGCAACTTGGAGCTGGTTCGCAATATGACGGACGGCTCGAAGCGCGGTACGCTGTTGCAGGTGTTGGATTTTACCAATACCTCGATGGGTGCGCGTCGTCTGCGCAGTTGGATTGAAAGCCCGCTGCTTGATGTAGGCCGCATTTATGAGCGTCAGGAGGCGGTGGCCGAGCTGGCTGCAGCTGCCGAGCTGCGCGAAGCAATTGTGGCGCAGCTGAAGGCGGTGGCGGATCTGGAGCGCATTGTCAGCCGTATAGAGGTGGGCAGTGCCAATGCTAGGGATTTGGTAGCCCTGCGCAATTCCTTAAGCGTGCTGCCGGGCCTGAAGGGAATTCTGGAAGGCTGCAGCAGCGGACTGCTGCGCAAGCTGTGGAAGGGACTGCATCTGCACGAGGAGCTGGCAGCAAGACTGCAGCAGGCGATTGTCGATGAGCCGCCGTTTTCTGTCCGTGAGGGCGGTATGATTCGCGATGGTTACAACAAGGAGCTGGATGAGCTGCATCTGATTGCTGCCGACAACAAAACTTGGATGCAGAACTTTGAGCAGAAAATCAAAGAGGAAACCGGCATTAAAACCATGAAGGTCGGCTTTAACAAGGTTTTCGGCTATTATATCGAGGTTAGCAAGGGACAGAGCAGCAGTGTGCCTCCGTACTTTGTGCGTAAGCAGACGCTGGTAAACGCGGAGCGCTATATTGTTCCCGAGCTTAAGGAGTTCGAGAATAAGATTCTCGGTGCCAAGGAAAAAATAGAGCAGCTGGAATATTATCTGTTTGATGAGCTGCGTACACTGATTCGCGGCAAAATCAAGGAGATTCAGGAAACTGCCCGCGCCGTCAGCTACATTGATGTGCTGACAGGCTTGGCGGAGGCTGCCTATAAATATAATTATGTAAGACCTGAGCTGAATAATAACGGCGAAATCAAGATTGTTGACGGACGCCATCCTGTAGTAGAGCGCTTGCTGGAAAAGGAGATTTTTGTCCCCAACAATACAAATCTGAATAATACCGACGAACGCATGATAATTATTACCGGTCCGAATATGGCAGGCAAATCAACCTACATGCGTCAGGTGGCACTGCTGGTGCTGATGACGCAAATCGGCAGCTTTATTCCTGCGCGTCAGGCAAGCGTTTGCCCGGTAGATAAGATTTTTACGCGCGTCGGTGCCAGCGATGATCTGGCAACAGGCCAGAGCACCTTTATGGTGGAGATGAACGAGGTAGCGCAGATTTTAAAATACGCTACGAAAAACAGTCTGATTATCCTTGATGAGGTGGGCCGCGGTACCAGCACCTTTGACGGTATGAGCATTGCTCACGCAGTTATGGAATATATCCATGACCGCATCAAGGCAAAGACGCTGTTTGCTACGCATTATCATCAGCTGATTGCCTTGGAAAATGTGCTGAGCGGTGTGAAGAATTATTCCGTTGCCGTTAAGGAAAGAGGCAAGGATATTATCTTCCTGCGCCGTATTGTACCGGGCGGAACCGACCGCAGCTACGGCGTACATGTTGCACGCCTCGCCGGTCTGCCGAAGAAGGTGCTGGAGCGTTCGGAAGAGCTGCTGAAGGAATATGATAATGACAACGGCCGTGTACAGCAGCCTGCAGCTGCTGCAGCACCGCAGGATAATATGATGGGCTCGCTGTTTGGCAGTTCTATTGCCAATGAGCTTTTGAAGCTCGATGTTATGAGCATGACACCGATTGAGGCGATGAGCGCCTTGTATAAATTGCAGGATGAAGCAAGAAAGGAGCTGGGTAAATAATGGCAGAAGAGCATGCCGTCCGTTTGTTGGATACGAATACCGCCAACCAGATTGCTGCCGGCGAGGTTGTTGAAAAGCCTGCGTCCGTAGTAAAGGAATTGGTTGAGAACGCACTGGATGCCGGTGCGGATAAAATTGAAGTAACGATTTTTGCCGGCGGTACGGAATATATCAGAGTAACTGATAATGGCTGCGGCATGAGTGAAGCTGATGCCAAAATGGCTGTGCTACGCCATGCCACAAGCAAGCTTACGAAGGCTGAGGATTTACTGAGCCTGAATACTTTGGGCTTTCGCGGTGAAGCCTTGCCCAGTATCGCCTCTGTTTCTAACTTTACGCTGCTTACCCGTCCGGAGAACGAGGAATTCGCTACCTCTGTGCATATCGACGGCGGTGAAAACACGGAGGTTACGGCAAGCGGCGGCAGTACGGGTACTACCGTAATTGTGGAGAATCTGTTCTTTAACGTGCCTGCACGCCGTAAATTCCTGAAAACCGTGAGCACTGAAGGACGTTATATCAGCGAGCTTTTGACAAGGCTGGCGCTCTCACGTCCCGATGTGCGTTTTAAGCTGGTGAACAATGATAAAGAGGTGCTCAGCACTTCCGGTGACGGTGATTTGGAGCATGCGATTAAAGCACTGTATGGCAAGAATGTTGCCGAAAACCTTTTGGAGGTATCGCTGAACGATCCTAAGGTAAGAGTTAGCGGCTTTATCGGCAAGCCTACGCTGCTGAAGGGAACACGCCAATGGCAGACGTTCTTCGTCAACGGCCGCTGCATTGGCAGCAAGATGCTTTCCAAGGCTATGGACCATGCATACCAGTCGCAGATTCCAAAAAGCGGCTTTCCCTTTGCTGTTATCAATATAACAGTCGATACAGCCAGCGTTGATGTTAATGTGCATCCGCAGAAGAGTGAGATTAAATTCAGTGATGACAGCCTGATTTATAAGGCTATGTATAAGGCGCTGACCGATGCGCTGACGAAGCCGATGAGCGCGCAAAAGACGCAGGTAACGCTGCTGCCGGATTCGGAGCTGAATGTCTTTGTGAAGCCGCAGCCGCAAGCTGTTTCTGTGCCGGTTACGCCTGCAACGCAGCCTGTATTCAAAGGCGGCGCGGAGCAGATTTTCAAAACGCCGGAACGCAGGGAAGAGCCACAGAGCGCAGCCGAGCCTGTGTTCAGGAGCGGTGCGGAGCAGATTTTCAAAACGCCGGAGCGTAATGAGGAGTACCCTGCAGCAGAAGAGCTGTTGGTAAATGAGCAGCAGCCTGTGCCTGCCGTAAAAAAAGAGCAGGCAGAGCAACAGACGATGTGGCAACCGTTTGATGATTTCAACAAAACATCTGCAACAGTTTCCTATACCAAGGGCTATCAGGAGCCTGTACTGGAGGTGCATGAGGCGCGCAGTGAATTTGCCAAACCGCAGCCGACGGAGGCTGCACCTGTGCCCAACAGGGAAACTATTGCTTTTACCGATACCGACAGCGGTATGGATACTATCTGGCCGATTGGACAGGTTGATAAAACCTTTATTATTGCTCAAAGTGAAAATACACTTTATCTGATTGACCAGCATGCTGCCCATGAGCGTATTCTTTATGACAAGCTTGTGGCTTCGCATGAGCAGATTCCGTCGCAGCAACTTTTGATGCCGCTGTATGTAGATATGGCTGCCGATGATATTGCGTTGATTGAAGAACACAGGGACGAATTCCTGGCTTTGGGTGTGGATGCTGCCAGCGCCGGCGAAAGTCTGCTGCGCGTGAGCAGTTTGCCTGCGGATATCAAGGCTGATGCTGCTGAGGATTTTATCAATGCTATCAGCAAAATGCTGCGGGAGATGCGTAATGTTAATGGCAGCGATTTGCGGCAGGAGGTACTGCACATGACTGCCTGCAAGGCGGCGATTAAGGCAGGACAGCTGCTGAATATGCGGCAGATGCGTCAGCTGATTATTGATTTGTGCAATACTACGCATCCGTTTACCTGCCCGCACGGCAGACCTTGCATGATTGAAATTGACAGCAATCAGCTGTATAAAATGTTTAAAAGGACGGGCTTTTAATGCTTACAGGCAAAATTGGTGTAACAACGGCCAGAAATGCTATAGGCAGCGCCGCTGCAGCCCAGGCTGGGGCCTGGGCGGAGCAGCTGGGCGCACTTTATGTGGAGCGTCCGCATAATATGGGAGTAGACGAGCTTATGGCGCAATATGACCTGGCAGCGCTTGTCGTGGGAGAGAAGGAAGGACCGCGTATTCATAGCGCCGCAGGCAGCTTTGCCTATCATCCGGGGATGGCGGTGCTGCGTCTGCAGCAGCTGAAGCGTGGTGCGACGGAGCATTTGCTGACGGCTTTGGACCTGCGTCCGGGAAAAAGAGTGCTGGATGCTACGCTGGGACTTGCTGCTGATGCCGCCATAAGCTCGTATATTGTCGGGGACGAAGGAACAGTTGTGGGGCTGGAGGCTTCACCGCTGCTGCATTTTGCCGTGAGCTATGGTTTGCAGCATTATGTGGCAGAAGATGCAGACCTGACGGCAGCACTGCGCCGGATTCAGCCGGCGCAGGCGTTGGCGGAGAATTATCTGGCGCAGTGTGCGCCGGACAGCTTTGACGTTGTTTATTTCGATCCGATGTTCCGTCATCCTGTCAACGGTGCCAAGGGCATGGAAGCATTGCGTCCGCTTTCCTACGAGGAAGCGATGTCGGCAGAAACGCTGCAGCTTGCATTGCGTGTAGCGCCGCGCGTGGTTATCAAGGAGCGCAGCGAATATATTCTGCGCGAGTATGGCTGCGAGGAATTTATCGGCGGCAAATACAGCAGAATTAAGTACGGAATAATAAAAAGGTGATTTATGTTGCAAAAACCCAAGGTAGTTGTTATTTTAGGAGCGACAGCGACCGGAAAAAGTCATTGCGCTATTGAGATTGCCAAGCAGTTTCAGGGTGAAATAATTTCCGGTGATTCAATGCTGGTTTATAAAAATATGAATATCGGTACGGCGAAGCCTACTGCTGAAGAACTGGCGGCTGTGCAGCATCATCTGGTGGATATTCTGCAGCCGGATGCATCCTTCAGCGTTGTAGATTTTAAGGAGCGTGCAGCTGCGCTGATTACGGAAATTAATGCGCGCGGACATCTGCCGATAATTGCCGGCGGTACAGGTCTGTACATCAAAGCGTTGCTTGAGGATTATGCCTTTAATAATGCGGATGAGGACAGCGAGCTGCGCCGCAGGCTGGAGGCCGAGGCACAGGAAAAGGGCGCGCTGGTGCTGCATGCGCGCCTGCAGGAGCTGGCGCCGCAGGAGGCGCAGCGCATTCATCCCAATAATGTGCGTCGCGTTATCCGTGCACTGGAATCTGCTATGCAGGGCGAGGCTGTCAACCAATATGGTGCGCAGGAAAGTCCTTATGATGCTGTGGTTATCGGCTTGGAGATGGAGCGTCAGGCGCTGTACGAGCGCATCAACAGGCGTGTGGATTTGATGTTGGCAGCCGGTCTGGAGCAGGAGGTGCGCAGCCTGCTGGAGCAGGGAGTAGCACCCGAGTGTCAGTCAATGCAGAGCATCGGCTACAGGCAAATGGTGTGGTATCTAAACGGCAGCATGGATTATGCTGCTGCTGTGGATAAGCTGAAGCAGGCAACGCGCAACTTTGCCAAGCGGCAGATTACCTGGTATAAAAAAATGCCGTATATTCACTGGCTGCATTTGGATGATGAGCCTGATTATAAGCAGGCAGTGGCAGAAATTTCCGAAATACTTGTAGAAAGTGGCATTTCGGTGTAAAATATAAGTATAAAGAGGAGTGTAGGTTTTTAGAAATCTGTACTTCCTGAGATAACGAAATGAGTAGGAGGGGCTTTTAATGATTACTTCAGTAAAACCCGCAATGAATTTGCAAGACAGCTTTTTAAACCATGTTCGCAAGGAAAACCTGGGTGTTATCATCTATCTGATGAACGGTTTCCAAATCCGTGGCTTAGTAAGAGGTTTTGACAACTTTACTGTTATTATTGAAAACGAAGGCAAACAGCAGCTTGTTTATAAGCATGCTATTTCCACTATTTCTCCGGCAACTAATATTACTATTATGCAGCCTGAGAAAAAAGAATTTTAATAAAGTTATGATTACAAAGAAAAACGGCGCAACAGCGTTGTTTTTCTTTTTCTGAAGATGAATGCACCAGAAATTTTTGCTAATGGCAGATTTGTAGGGTGGAGGCAGGTTTTATGTTTGACTATCTGGCATTGTTCCAGGAATATCTTATGGTAGAGCTGGGCTTGTCTAAAAATACGCAGCTGGCGTATCTGCGTGATTTGCGCCTGCTGATGAAAAGCCTGCAGCTGAAAGCAGATGAAGAGCTGCTGCAGGTTTCGCGACAGCAGCTGATTGCCTATCTTGTGCGTTTGAAGCAGGAAGGCCGCGCTGCCTCTACGGTAGCACGCAAGCTGGCTTCGATAAAAGCGTTTTACCGTTTTCTGACGGCAGAGCGTTATATCCGCCGTAATCCTGCCGAGGTGCTGGAGGCGGCGAGCAGAGGACTGCATCTGCCGAAGGTGCTGAGCGTTCAGGAGGTAGAAAGGCTTTTGGATGAGCCTAATTTGGGAACCTTGGACGGCTATCGCGACAAGACGATGCTGGAGCTGTTATATGCTACCGGCATGCGTGTTTCGGAGCTGGTAAATGTGCCGGTGAAGAATGTTGATATGAAGATGCAGTATGTCATTGTTATGGGCAAGGGCTCTAAGGAACGCATGCTGCCGTTAGGCCGTACTGCGCTGCATTATCTGGAGCATTATCTGACGGTAGTAAGGCCGCAGCTGTTGCATGGCAAGCCCGATAAGGCTGCAGAGCTTTTCGTGACAGGCTGGGGCGGACCGATGACGCGGGAGCGTTTTTACGAAATAATTGTGGCCTATGGCAAGAGCGCAGGCATCAGCAAGCGCGTTACACCGCATATGCTGCGCCATTCCTTTGCTACGCATCTTTTAAATAATGGTACCGATCTGCGCATAGTACAGGAGCTTTTGGGACATGCTGATATTTCTACAACGCAAATATATACGCATCTTGATGTGGAGCGCTTGCGTGAGGTGTATGATAAGGCACATCCAAGGGCTTAAGAAGGGAGAACAGCTATGACAAGAAGAAGGAAGAAAAAATCCTCCGGCAGCAAGTATGGTGTTCTGATTTTAATAGCAATTGTGGCAGTAATTGCCATTGCCTGCGGACTTTTCTTTGCCAATAGCCAAAGCAAAAAGGATGTGTTGGCTAAAAAGGGCGATGAGGCGCAGAATATTAGTCTGTTGGACGAGTCCATAGAGGCGCAGCGTCTGCTGGATAATATTTTGTTGCAGAAAAATAATTGGCAGTTGATTGAAAACGATCACGGCAAAAAGGATGTTGAGGTTGAAGAATCCGGTGCCAAAGTGCAGATTAACCAGCGTGAGCTGGCGGTGGGAATACCATCCAGCACCAGCTTGACCGGTGCTGGTGATTGGCTGCAGGCTAAGGTGGAGCAGGCGGGACTGGTTTATATCAGCGGTAAGCCTGCCAAATATAAAAAATGGGATGCCTATAAGGCAGAAATAGGTATTAAGGTTAAGGCCGGTGCAGGCAGCAAGAGCTTTGTAACGGATACTGTGATTTTCTTCCATAACAGTAACCTGACCAAGCAGGATAAGGATGTTAAGGATTTACCGGAGCAAAAGGCAGAAGAGGAGCAGCAGGGGACCGTCAGGCAATTCAGAGGAAAAGTAGCCATTATTATTGATGACTGCGGTTATGATATGGCGCCGGTGCGCAAGCTGTTGAATACCGGTTTGCCGTTCAGCTATGCTATATTGCCGTATAAGCAGTACAGCAGCGATGTTCTGGAGATGGTAAAGGCTAAAGGACGTGTGCCGATGCTGCATCTGCCGATGGAGCCTATTGACCGCAGTGCTATGAGCGAGGGCGCTGCTACTATTCGTACGGATTTGTCTGCGGCGGAGAAGCTGTCCTTGACGCGGCGTGCGCTTAACAGTCTGCCGGAAGTGATGGGTGTAAATAATCACCAGGGCTCGAAGGCAACTGCGGATAAGGATACTATGCGAGTTGTTTTGCAGGAGCTGCGGCGTCAGAGGCTGTTCTTTGTGGACAGCCGTACTAATTCTGCTTCGGTAGCACGCACAATGGCACAGCAGGTGGGTGTTTCGACGGCTCGTAATGATATCTTTTTGGATAACAGCTCTGACGTGCAGGCGATTCGTCAGCAGATATATAAGGCTTTCGCTATGGCTGAAAGAAACGGCAGTGTTATTGCTATCTGTCATGCCAGACCGAATACGGCCAAATGCTGGGAGATGTATGCGGCGGAGTTTAAGCGGACAGGGATAACCTTTGTGCCGGTGACGGAGCTGCTGTATTAAAGTATTAGTATTGGGACTCGGCTTCTTTCATAACTGAAATAAGTCGGAAGAAAGGTTCACTTGATAACTGTGCAACTAACATATCGTTCCGCTCAGAAAAAATTTTCCCGTGCCCGTAGGGCACAACGCAAATTTCGCGTGGAACCAGGACGAAACGTGCGGCGCCGATTTTGTTCGCAAGTAACCTTTAGTTTTCGGTTGCCTTGTTTCTATGGTTCCGGACACTCATTTGCTAAAATTTTTATTCGCTGCATGATATATTAGTTGCTTGCTCTGGTGTGTTGCTCAGAAGTTGTAATTTTTAAGAAAAAGTTTTTTCCTGTTTCTAAAACTCTAATTTACATAAACTGAATCGAGGTAAGAAAATGTCTAATTATGTAGAAGAAACAATCGGTAAATATGAAAAGTATATCAATCCCGCTCAGGCAAAGCTGTTCCGCTTTATGGGCCTGGCAAGCATTGAAGGCCATGCTGAGGGTTGGACGATTACCGACAGCGAAGGTCAGGAGTTTATTGACTGCCTGGGCGGTTACGGTATGTTTGCTTTAGGTCATCGTCATCCGAAGGTTGTTGAGGCTGTGGAAAAAGAGCTGCATGCTATGCCGATGTGCGGCAAGGTGCTGTTCAACCGTCCGATGGCTGATTTGGCGGAGGCACTGGCCGAGATTACTCCCGGCGAGCTGCAGTACAGCTTTTTTGTCAACAGCGGTACCGAATCCGTTGAGGGCTGCCTGAAGGTAGCACGCCTGGCAACTAAACGCAAAAAGTTCGTTGCTGCCAAGAATGCTTTTCACGGCAAAACCTTTGGCAGTTTAACTGCTACCGGACGTGATATGTATCGCGAGCCGTTTAAACCGCTGCTTGATGGCTTTACTCATGTAGAATACGGCGACGCCGCAGCTGTTGATGCTGCTGTTGATGAAGATACTGCTGCTGTTATTCTGGAGCCTGTTCAGGGCGAGGGCGGCATTATTGTTCCGCCTGCAGGTTACCTGCGTGAGGTGAAGGAAGTCTGCGAGAAGAAGGGTGCTCTGCTGATTGCCGATGAGGTACAGACAGGTATCGGCCGTACCGGCGAATGGTTCGGCGTTAACCATGACGGCGTTACTCCCGACCTGATGGCCTGCGCTAAGGCTTTGGGTGGCGGCGTAATGCCCATAGGTGCGATTATCGGTACTCCGCATGCTTGGGCCGGTCTTATTGAAGCACCGTTCCTGCACACCTCTACCTTTGGCGGTAACCAGCTGGCCTGCGCTGCCGGCGTAGCTGCCATCAGAACCATTAAGGAAGAGGATATGCTGCGTCGCGGACGTGAGGCAGGCGCTTATCTGAAGGTTGGTCTGGAGGCTATCGCTGCGGAATATCCTTCCGTTATCAAGGAAGTACGCGGTCGCGGTATGATGATTGGCATTGAGCTGACCAAAGAAGGTGCCGGCGGTATGCTGATGAGCCTGATGATTAACCAGCACATTATTGTTGCTTATACCTTGAACAATCCTAAGGTTATCCGTATGGAGCCGCCGCTTATTATGCCTAAAGAGGTTATTGACCATGTTCTGGAGGCTTTCAGAGGCGCTGTTAAAGAAACTGCGGATGTTATTGAAGATTTATAAGAGGAGATAAGATTATGCCTTATGTAGAGAGCAAAACCACCATCAAGGGTGATGGTGCAAAAATTTATGATATTATCAAGGATATGGCTGCTTACCCTAACTTTATGCATGACCTGGTAAGCGTAGAAATCTTGGAGCGCGGTGAGAATTATACTGTTTCTCACTGGGTAAGTAATGTTGACGGACGCAAAATTGTCTGGACCGAGCGCGATACCTTCTATCCTGAGGAGCTGAAAATTACCTACGCTCAGACCGAGGGTGATTTAAAGAAAATGGAAGGCTCCTGGCTTATTACACCGCAGGCTGACGGCTGCGAGGTAACGCTGGCAGTTGATTTTGAGTTCGGTATTCCGATGATTGCCGGCCTCCTGAATCCTATTCTTAAGAAAAAAGTTCGTGAAAACAGTGAAAATATGTTAAACTCTATCAAGGCCCAAATTGAAAAATAAGTAATTACTTGTTATAATAGATATGTTGAAAATGTATTCTATTAATGCCTGTACCTGTTTACAGTGCAGGTCTTTTATGAGGAGGAAATTACTTAGATGAAAACAGCGTTTTTAATGGCGTTAATGACAGCGCTGCTGATGCTCCTGGGCGACTTCTTCGGTGGTCTGCGCGGCATGACCGTAATGCTTTTTGTAGGCGTGGCAATGAACTTCTTTGCTTATTGGAACAGTGATAAGATGGTTCTGGCACACTATGATGCACAACAGGTTGACCGCAACAGTGCGCCGGAGCTGTACGGAATAGTAGAAAAGCTGGCTAAAAAAGCCAATATTCCTATGCCGAAGGTTTATATTATCGACAGCCCTGTGCCGAATGCTTTTGCTACCGGCAGAAATCCGGAGCATGCTGCTGTTGCGGTAAATACTGCGCTGGCAGATATGCTGACCAAGGAAGAGCTGGCCGGTGTTTTAGGTCATGAGCTGAGCCACATTATGCATCGTGATATTTTGGTAAGCACTATTGCCGCTTCTATGGCAGGTGCTATTTCCACGATTGCCCAATTGGGTATGTTCTTTGGCGGCGGCCGTGATGAGAATGGCGAAAGCCGTAATCCTATCGCTTCTATTCTGGTTATGATTTTGGCGCCTCTAGCAGCTATGCTGATTCAGATGGCAGTATCCCGTTCCCGCGAATATATGGCAGATAAATCCGGCGGTGAGCTTTGCGGCAATCCCAATGCTCTGGCTGATGCTCTGCTGAAGATTGAAGCCTATGCGGAGCGTCGCGTAATGCCCGGTGCTACCGAAGCAACTGCGCATATGTTTATTATCAACCCCTTTGCCGGTGTTGATGCCAAGCAGCTTTTCAGTACTCACCCCGCAACTGAGGAAAGAGTTCAGCTGCTGCGTGAGCAGGCAAGAAAAATGGGTATCCGTTAACAATTCAACTATACCTCTAAGTCACATCGGTGACTGGGTTAGTATAAAAAATTTAATTACACTTTAAGGAGAGATTTACAAATGGAACAAACACTCGTACTCGTAAAACCTGATGGAGTTAAGAAAAATCTGATCGGCGATATCATCGCTCGTTTCGAACACAAAGGCCTGCAAGTTGCAGCTCTGAAACTGGTTAAAGTTACCGAAGCTCAAGCTAAATTCCACTATGCTGAGCATGAAGGCAAACCCTTCTTCGGCGAACTGGTTGACTTCATTACCTCCGCTCCGCTGGTTTGCGCTGTAATCCGCGGCGAAAACGCTATCAAAGCTGTTCGTCAACTGAACGGTGCTACCAACCCGATCGAAGCAGTTCCCGGTTCTATCCGCGGCGACTTCGCTCTGAGCATCGGTGAAAACATTGTTCACGGTTCCGACAGCCCGGAAGCTGCTGAACGCGAAATCAACAACTTCTTCGCTCCGGAAGAAATTTACTAATTAACTTTAGCCTTTCGGCGGCCATAAGCTGACTGAGAGGGGTTACACTCTCACGGAAAGGATGGTGCAGAAATGAAGAAAGCTGCTGTTTATACCAGAACCGGTGACAAAGGAACTACCGGTTTGTACACCGGAGAACGTGTTCCCAAGCAAAGCCTGCGTGTAGAAGCCTATGGTACTGTGGATGAAATTTCCTCGGCATTAGGTTTGGCACGTGCTCAGGTTACGCGTGAGGATGTGCGTGAAACCATTTTCAATGTACAAAAGCTGCTCATGTCTGTGATGGCTGACATTGCCAGCCTCAACCTGCCCGAACCTTACATCAAAGAAGAACACGTTAAGCTGTTTGAAGATACAATCGACAAGTTTGATTCTCTGCTGCAGCCGCTGGGCCATTTCATTATCCCCGGCGATACTGTAGGTGCTGCCGCACTGGACATCGCACGCACTACTACCCGTCGTGCCGAGCGCTGCCTGCTGCGTCTGGCTGAAAACGAACCGGTTAACCCTAATGTTCTGGTTTGCCTGAACCGTTTGTCTGATTTGTGCTTTATTCTGGCACGTGTAGAATGTGAAGTAAAATAAGCATTGCTGATTAAGGAATAGAAGCCTCTGCCTGTGGCCTTTGGCCGCAGACGGAGGCTTTTTGCTTTGCATGCAGTGATTTGTCACACTATTCCCTGCCACTAAGAAGAATACGTGTATACAATCGTGTGAAGTATTGTACACTATATATTGATGTGATACAATACTATACATGGGCTTCGGGAAAAAGCCTTAAATTGTAAACGTGTTTTAAATTTTTACTGGGGGGAATTTTTTATGTTGGAGATTTTGAATTCTATTGATGGCTTCATTTGGGGCCCGCCTTTGATGATGTTGCTTATGGGCACAGGCATTTTAATGAGCGTTCGTCTTGGCCTGCTTCAGGTTATGAAGCTGCCTAAAGCCTTGCAGCTGATTTTTACCGCCCGCAGCAAGGGCGAAGGTGATGTAAGCAGCTTTCAGGCTTTGTGCACTGCTTTGGCTGCAACTGTCGGCACCGGTAATATCGTTGGCGTAGCAACGGCAATTAAGCTCGGTGGTCCCGGCGCGTTGCTGTGGATGTGGCTGGCTGCTTTCTTCGGTATGGCAACCAAATATTCCGAAGGCGTGCTGGCTGTTAAGTATCGTACCTATGATGAAAACGGTAACGCTTCCGGCGGTCCGATGTACTACATTGAACAGGGCTTAGGCAAAAAATTTAAGCCCCTGGCTGTAATGTTCTCTATTTTCGGTATTATGACTGCCTGCCTGGGCAGCGGTACCTTTACTCAGGTAAATGCAATCACTTCTATTGTTAATGTATCCTTTGGCGTTTCCGAATACGTTGTAGCAGCAATCCTGACTGTTCTTGTTGCTGTTGTTATTATCGGCGGTCTGCAATCCATTGCTAACGTAGCAAGTAAGATTGTTCCTTTCATGGCTGCTGTTTATGTTATCGCAACCGTTTCCGTGCTGGTATTTTATGCTGATGCTCTGCCGGCTGCAATTAAGCTGGTTATCGACGGTGCCTTCAACGGTACTGCGGCAGCAGGCGGCTTTGCCGGTGCCGGAATTATGCTGGCAATGCGCAGCGGTATCGCCCGCGGCATTTATTCCAATGAATCTGGTCTGGGCTCTGCTCCTATCGTAGCAGCTGCAGCAAAAACCAAATGGCCTGCAGAACAGGGCCTTGTTTCTATGACCGGTACCTTTATCGATACCATCATCATCTGCACCATGACCGGCCTGTCCATTATCGTCAGCGGTGCCTGGAACGGCGACCTGAACGGTGCTGCACTGACTGAGGCTGCTTTCGCTTCTGCTTTCCCGGCTGTTGCCAAGTATGTCCTGACCGGTGGTCTGGTACTCTTCGCTTTCACCACTATTATCGGCTGGAGCTATTACGGCGAGCGTTGCGCAGAATATCTCTTCGGCGTAAAATGCATCATGCCTTACCGTATCGGTTACATCATTCTGGTAGGTCTGGGCGTATTCCTGAAGCTGGAAATGATTTGGATTATTGCCGATATCGTTAACGGTCTGATGGCTATTCCTAACCTGATTGCTCTGCTGGGCCTGAGCGGTGTAGTTGTTGCAGAAACCAAGCTGTACTTCGAGCATTGGGAAAAGGTTCACAGCCGTCGCAAACAGCTTGCTGAGGTTCGTGAAGATCTGGCAACTGAAAATAATTAATTATTATTTACGAAAGCCATTGCGGAAATATGCAATGGCTTTTTTTCATTAAGTTTTTGTGTCATCTGTATTTTTATGTCTTTAGTGTGTTATAATATACATATCAAGATAATAGGAGAATAAAATGGTTTATGGTTTGTTAGCTTTGCTGGTGGTTCTGCTGGACCAGGCAACAAAGTATTATGTGGTAACACATTTTGCGTTAGGGGAGAGCGTACCGGTGATTAATAATGTATTTCACTGGACGTTTATACTGAATCGTGGTGCCGCCTTCGGCATGCTGGAGGGTAGCCGTTGGCTGTTCGTACTGATTGCGGTTGCTGTAATCGGCGGTGTCTGGTTTATGCGCCGGGAGATTGCCAAAAGCGGCGTAATGGCCTGCTGGGGAACAGCGCTTTTTGCCGGCGGTGCTTTGGGTAACCTGATTGACCGTACTACACGCGGTGTGGTAATTGACTTTTTTGATTTTCGTATCTGGCCGATATTTAATGTGGCCGATATAGCAATTTGTGTGGGAGTAGGTTTGATTATATGGAGCATATTGAAAACGGAGCTGCTGAGCAGCAACGATTGATTATAACTGAACAGGAGGCCGGACAGCGTGCCGATGTAGGCTTGGCGGCAATGCTGGAGCTTACACGCTCGAATATGCAGAAGCTGCTGGAGGAGGGCCGTGCTGTGCGCGGCAGCAAGGTGCTGAAATCCAACTACAAGCTGCGTCTGGGTGACGAAATTGATGTTACTCTGCCTGAGCCGCAGCCTCTGGATGTACAGCCGGAAAATATTCCTTTGGATATTATTTATGAGGATGAGGATGTTGTTGTTGTCAACAAAGCGCGTGGCATGGTAGTCCACCCGGCGGCCGGCAATTTAAACGGAACGCTGGTCAATGCGCTTTTGTATCACTGCAAAAACTTATCTGGTATCAACGGCGTTATCCGCCCGGGTATTGTGCACCGCCTGGATAAGGATACCAGCGGTATTATGATTTGTGCCAAGAATGATGCGGCGCATCTTTCTCTGTCGCAGCAGATACAGGCTAAAACCGCCCAGCGTACCTATCTTGCTGTAGTACGCGGCAACATAAAGACAGACAGCGGCGTGATTGAAACGCTTATCGCCCGTGATAAAAATGACCGTAAAAAGATGGCGGTTGTCAAAGAAGGCGGACGCGACGCTGTGACAGAATACGAGGTACTGGAGCGCTTTGGCAAATATACCATTGTGCGCTGCCGTCTGCGAACAGGACGCACGCACCAGATTCGCGTACACATGGAGTATTTGGGCTATCCTTTGGTAGGAGACCCGAAATATTCTCCGATGAAAACTCCCTTCAGCATTCAGGGACAGGCTCTGCATTCGCAGACATTAGAATTCACCCACCCGCGTACGGGAGAACGCTTGAGCTTTGAAGCTCCGTTGCCGGAGGATATGCATAAGATTGTTACCCGCCTGCGTCTGGGACAGTTTAATTAGTTGAGCTCTGCCTGAGGGCAGTCTTGATAGCAGGTTAAAAAGCCTGAATAAAAATAAGAGGTGAGCCAAATGAGCAATTTTGTTAAAAAGAATGTTATTATGGATGCAGAGGCTATGCGCCGTGCAATTGTCCGTATTTCTCATGAAATTATCGAAAGAAATAAGGGCGTAGACAATGTTGTCATTGTCGGCATCCGTACCCGCGGTGTACCTATCGCAGAACGCCTGGCAGCAGCAATTAAAGATATAGAGAATGTTGAGCTGCCGGTAGGAATGCTGGATATTACCCTTTATCGTGATGACCTGTCTACTCTTGCATATAATCCTATTGTACACGGTACAGAAATTGACCTGGATCTGAACGGCAAAACCGTAATTCTTGTTGATGATGTGCTGTACACCGGTCGTACTATCCGCGCTGCTCTTGATGCGGTTATGGATATGGGCCGTCCGAAGGCTATTCAGTTGGCAGTACTTATTGACCGCGGACATCGCGAGCTGCCAATCCGTGCTGACTTTGCCGGCAAAAATGTTCCTACCTCCCATAAGGAAGCTATCAATGTATACCTGGCAGAGGAAGACGGCATTGATGAAGTAGCAATTGGTGATATCGAAGAATAATCAACCGTAGCTTGTTAATGGAACAGGAGGAGATTCTATGCAGCAGGCTGAAATATTGCGCAATGAGGCTTTGGGCGCAACTTTGGTAAAAAAATTGAAGCTGCGTGGCTTTGATGCTTATTACTGTGCTGATAAGCAGGCAGCGCTTAAGCAGGCTTTGGAGCTGATTCCGCAGGAGGATGTTGTTTCCTGGGGCGGTTCTGTAACGATTGATGAAATCGGACTTTTAGACGCAGTGAAAGAGCGCAATAAGGTTATCGACAGAGCTGCAGCAGCAACGCCGGAAGAAAAAATGGAGCTGATGCATCAAGCGCTTTTATGTGATACATATTTAATGAGCAGCAATGCTATCAGCAACGACGGTCAGCTGGTAAATATCGATGGCAACGGTAATCGTTGTGCCGCTTTGATTTTCGGACCGAAGCAGGTGCTTGTTATTGCCGGCTTGAATAAAGTTACAGGCTCCTTGGAGGCTGCCATGGACAGAGCGCGCAATGTAGCTGCGCCGATAAATGCCAAAAGGTTTGCCGGGCTGCAGACAACTTGTTATAAAGCCGGCCTTTGCGGTGACTGTCTTTCTGCGGACTGCATCTGCTCGCAGATTGTTATAACGCGTACCAGTCGTAATAAGGGACGCATTAAAGTCATTTTAGTCGGTGAAAGCTTAGGGTTCTGATTCAAGGGGAGTTGTTTAGCGTAGGTGTTAGCAGCTCCCTTTTGCATAAGAAAGCAGGTGAAAAAATGGCTCGTACTATCATTCTGTTGTTAGATTCCTTTGGTATTGGTTACGCCCATGATGCTGATGCTTATGGCGACAAGGGCGCAGATACTTTAGGGCATATTTGTGATTGGTTGGCAAAAAATCCGCGCCGTGCAGGCGAAGCGCTGAAGCCGCTGCATTTACCGCATCTGGCTGAGCGCGGACTGCAGGCAGCTGCAGAGCTGAGCCGCGGCGAAGCACTGCCGGCAGGCTTGGGAGCAGAGCATACTATCGGTGCTTATACTTATGCGCAGGAGGTCAGCCGCGGTAAGGATACACTGAGCGGACATTGGGAAATCAGCGGTGTGCCGGTTAAATTTGACTGGGGCTATTTCCCCGATGTGCCGAAATGCTTTCCGCAGGAGCTGGTGGATGCAATTATCAGACAAGGCAATTTGCCTGGCGTGCTAGGCGAATGTCATGCCAGCGGTACCGAAATCATCAAGGAGCTGGGCGAGGAGCATGTAAGAAGCGGCAAGCCGATTATTTATACCTCCGCCGACAGCGTGCTGCAGATAGCAGCGCACGAGGAAGCCTTTGGCCTGGAGCGCTTGTATGATTTGTGCAAGCTGGCTTTTAAGCTGGTGCAGCCGTATAATATTGCCCGGGTAATAGCGCGTCCGTTCGTCGGCACCTGTGCTGCGGATTTTACCCGCACAACCAACCGTCACGATTACGCAGTACCGGCACCGCAGCCGACGTTGCTTGATAAAATGGTTGCAGCCGGTGGCAGCGTTTACGCCGTAGGCAAGATTGCCGATATTTTTGCACATCGCGGCATTACAAAACATTATGCGGCAGGCGGCCTGGATAAGCTGATAGATGCAACGAAGCAGGCTGTAGCCGATGCTCCGGATAATACCATTGTCTTTACTAATTTTGTTGACTTTGATTCCTCCTACGGACATCGCCGTGACATTCAGGGCTATGGTGAGGCACTGGAATATTTCGACAGCAGACTGCCGGAAATTACCGCTCTGCTGCGTCCTGACGATTTACTGCTGATGACGGCGGACCACGGCAATGACCCGAGCTGGAGCGGCACGGACCATACGCGCGAAAAAATTCCCGTACTCTTTTCGGGAGCAGGCATTGCCTGCAAGCAGCTTAAGCCTATGCAGACCTTTGCCGATATTGGACAGACGATTGCCGATTATGTGAAAATAGAACCAACACTTACCGGCACCAAGACAGATTTGTTTTGAAAGAGGTGGACAATATGAGCAAACATTACGCAGCACCTGAGGAGATTTTATACCATGTAGGTTTTTCGGCAGAGCAGCTGCAGGGCGCAACTGTTGCCGTGCTTCCCGGTGACCCCGGACGTGTGGAGCCTTTGGCTAAGGCCTTAGGCAGTGATGCAAGCTTTATTGCCAGCCATCGCGAATACACCAGCTGGCTGACTAAAATCAGCGATACTCCGGTACTTGTCTGCTCGACAGGTATGGGCGGTCCTTCCGTAGCAATCTGCCTGGAAGAGCTGGCGCGCATGGGTATCAAAAAGCTCATCCGCTTTGGTACAACTGGAACGATTCAGGAAAAGGTTAATCTCGGTGATATTATTATTGATAAGGCAGCCGTTCGCCTTGACGGCACCTCGCAGCATTATGCGCCGTTGGAGTTTCCTGCCGTTGCCAGCTTTGATGTGACAACTGCATTGGTGCTGGCAGCGAAGAATGCCGGTGCTCCCTATCACTTGGGAATTGCTGCCTCCAGCGACACCTTCTGGCCGGGGCAGGAGCGTTATGACAGCTTCACCGGCTATGTGCCGCGCCGGTTCCGCGGGACGATGCAGGAATGGCAGGCACTGGGAGTGCTGAATTATGAAATGGAAACCTCTGCTTTGTTCGTGACCTCGCAGGCGTTAGGCTTAGAGGCTGGTGCTGTCTGCGGCGTGGTAGTTAAGCGCACGCAGAGCGAAAGCGTGGCACCGCCTGATGTTTATCAGCGTGCTTTTGGCTACATGGTGCAGGTGACACGCGGAGCTGTCGAGCTGCTGCTGGCGGAGGCAGCTGAGTAAGAGGCAGGTGATTCTTATGAAAAATATTAAATGGCTGCTGCAGGTCTGCTTTTTGCTGATGTCTGTAGCTTTGCTGGCCGCTTTTATGCCGCAGACTGCGCGGGCAGATTTTGCGGAGCGTCCTGTTGGCTTTGTGGTAATCGACCAAGATGGCGGTGTGGATGGTGCTGTTTATAAAGAATGGCGTCAGATGGTCAAGCTGGGCTATCGCTTTCCAGATTATCAAATCATAGATGGCGGCGAGGCGCAGAAGCTGGTGAGCCAGGCTGTGCGTGATGGTGTGAAGCTGGATGCAGCATCTTTAGCCGCTTTGGCGGAAAAAAGCAAAATGGATGTGCTGGTTGTTGCACGCATCTATGAAATGGATGAAAGCCTCGTCAGCGGCTGGGGATTCCGCTTTGATCACGATACCTATGTGCGTGTTGTAGCGGATGCAGACCTTTTTGTATATAAAAAGGATGGCAATAAGCTGCTGAAGAAACGCGTGCGTGAAAGCGGGCTGCGTGAAATGGGTAATTATGAAAAGCCGGCGGAAACAATAAAATGGCAGCTTTCTAAGCTGGTAAATACTATGGAAAATAAGCCGATTATCGGCAGTTAAACAGAAATTATGAAAAAAACAGTTAGCTTGTTCACCTTAGTTTAAGGCGAAAGGTTGTAAAATAATACTGTAGGCAGAAATTAATAGCTGCCTGATGCGAAAAAATTGAGGTGAAAAAATGCATATTTTAGTCACAGGCGGAGCTGGTTACATCGGCTCGCATACTGTCATTGAACTGCTTAAAGCTGGTCACAGTGTTGTAGTAGTAGATAATCTTGTTAATTCCAGCAGGCTGGCACTGCAGCGTGTAGAAAAAATCACTGGTCAGCAAATCCCTTTTTATGAAACTGATATCAGGGATCGTGCCGGCCTGCAAAAAGTTTTTGATGAGCATAGCTTTGACTGCTGTATTCATTTCGCCGGTTTGAAAGCAGTGGGCGAATCGGTACAGAAGCCATTGGAGTATTATGAGAACAATATTTCCGGTACTCTGGTACTGCTGGACGTAATGCGTAAAGCAGGCTGTAAGAATATTATTTTCAGCTCTTCGGCTACTGTTTACGGTAATCCTGCTGTAGTGCCTATTCCGGAAACCTGTCCTAAAGGGCAGTGCACTAATCCTTATGGCCAGACAAAGTCGATGCTGGAGCAAATACTTTGTGATATGTATGTAGCTGATCAGGAGTGGAATGTGGTTCTGCTGCGTTACTTTAACCCTATCGGTGCGCACAGCTCCGGTCTGATTGGCGAAAATCCCAATGGCATTCCCAATAACCTGATGCCGTATATTACTCAGGTAGCTGTTGGCAAGCTGGAGCGCCTGCATGTTTTTGGTAATGATTATCCCACTCCTGATGGTACTGGCGTGCGTGACTTTATTCATGTAGTGGATTTGGCTAAAGGTCATGTGAAAGCTTTGCAGGCAATAGATGACAAATGCGGCGTAGAGGTGTATAATCTTGGTACAGGTATTGGCTATTCAGTGCTGGATTTAGTCAAAGCATTTGAAAAGGCTACTGGAATTAAGATACCTTATGTAATTGACCAACGTCGTGCAGGGGATATTGCCACCTGCTATTCAGATCCGTCAAAGGCGTGGGAAAAGCTTGGCTGGAAGGCAGAGCTGGGTATTGAGGACATGTGCCGCGATTCCTGGAACTGGCAGAAGAACAACCCTAATGGCTTTGAAGCATAAGGCAAAAAGAAAAAAATAGTAGAAAAAGAGGAAAAGTATTTATGTGTGGTATTGTTGGATTTTGTGGAAATAAGCAGGCAGCGCCTATTCTGTTAGATGGTCTGTCTAAGCTTGAATATCGTGGTTACGATTCTGCCGGCCTCGCAGTGCGCGATGGCAGTGCACAGGTGCAGATTGTTAAGGCTAAAGGTCGTCTGAAGGAGCTTTATGCCAAAACTAATGGCGGACAAAGCCTCATTGGTACCTGTGGTATCGGTCATACCAGATGGGCAACCCATGGCGAGCCTTCTGAAACTAATGCGCATCCGCATGCCAGTGCAGATGGCAATGTAGTTGCTGTCCACAATGGTATTATCGAAAACTATCAGGAGCTGAAGGAAAAGCTGCTGCACAATGGCTATACCTTCTATTCTCAGACTGATACCGAGGTTGCCGTTAAGCTGATTGACTACTACTATAAAAAATATGAGCATACTCCGACCGATGCTCTGAGCCATGCTATGATTCGTATGCGCGGCTCCTATGCTTTGGCAGTAATGTTCAAGGAATATCCCGGCGAAATTTATGTTGCCCGTAAGGACAGCCCGATGATCATCGGCGTGCAGGACGGCGAATGCTATGTTGCCAGCGACGTTCCTGCTATTTTGAAATACACCCGCAAGGTATATTACATCGGCAATCTGGAAATGGCTCGTCTGGCTAACGGCGAGGTTACCTTCTACAACGTTGATGAAGAAGTAATCGAAAAACCGTTGACCGAAATCAAATGGGATGCCGAAGCTGCCGAAAAAGCAGGCTTTGAGCATTTCATGATGAAGGAAATCCACGAGCAGCCCAAGGCAGTACGCGATACTCTGAATTCCGTACTGGTTGACGGCAAGCTGGATATGAGCGCTGTCGGCCTCAGCGACGAGGATATCAAAAAGATTGACCAGATCTGCATAGTTGCCTGCGGCAGTGCTTACCATGTAGGTGTGGCAGCGCAATATGTAATTGAGGATCTGGCACAGATTCCGGTTCGTACTGAGCTGGCTTCCGAGTTCAGATACCGCAAGCCTCTGCTGAGCAAGAACGAGCTGGTTATCATTGTCAGCCAGTCCGGCGAAACCGCTGACAGCTTGGCAGCTCTGCGTCTGGCTAAAGAAAAGGGCATCAAAACTCTTGGCATCGTCAACGTAGTAGGCAGCTCCATTGCCCGCGAAGCTGATAATGTTTTCTATACTCTGGCAGGTCCGGAAATTGCCGTTGCAACTACTAAGGCTTACAGCACTCAGCTGATTGCTGCTTACTGCCTGGCAATTCAGTTTGCTATTGTTCGCGGTACTATTGACGAAGCTAAATATCTGGAGCTGATTCAGGAAATGGCACAGCTGCCGGATAAAATCCAAAAGATTATTGAAGACAAGGAACGTATCCAATGGTTTGCCGCTAAGCAGGTTAACGCTAAAGATATCTTCTTTATCGGCCGTGGTCTGGACTACGCTGTTAGCCTAGAGGGCAGCCTGAAGATGAAGGAAATTTCCTATATCCACAGTGAGGCTTATGCTGCCGGCGAATTGAAGCATGGTACTATCAGTCTGATTGAGGACGGTACTCTTGTTATCGGTGTGCTGACTCAAAGCGAGCTTTACGAAAAGACTGTCAGCAACATGGTAGAGTGCCGCAGCCGTGGCGCTTATCTGATGGGCCTGACTACTTATGGCAATTATAATATTGAAGATACAGCTGATTTCACAGTGTATATTCCTAAGACCGACGAGCATTTCATGACCAGTCTGGCAGTTATTCCGCTGCAGCTTATGGGTTATTATGTGAGTGTTTCTAAAGGATTAGACGTAGATAAACCTAGGAATTTGGCTAAGAGCGTTACCGTAGAATAAGAGTGGGGTGTAATGCATCATATGCATCGCAAACCCTCCTCCACGTACTAAAAGTACGCGTTCGTCGGCTTCGCATCGCCTCTGATACATTCTCCCCACTCTTGAGAGATAGAGGAATATAACGCCTAAAAATCGCAAACTATGCAAAAAAACCACAGCTTACATTTTATGTAGGCTGTGGTAATTTTTTTGTTGTTAATGCTGTGCTGCAGTTTGGTCGCTGACCAACTTGAAGCCTGCTGCCGTCAGCTTGTCTTCGATTTCTTTGATTTGGGCGGCATCACGTGTTTCCAGCTCCAGCTTGAGGAAGCAGCCGGTGATGGCCATATTGGCATCGCTGCGGTTGTGGTGTACGCCGACAACGTTGGCACCGCATTGGCTGATAATCTCGCTGACCTTGAGCAGCTGGCCCGGACGGTCCTCCAGCATGATAACAAGGTTGACTCTGCGGCCGCTGGTAACCTGACCGCGGGTGATAACACGCGAAAGAATATTAACGTCGATGTTACCGCCGGATACAACGCAGACGGTTTTCTTGCCCTTAATCGGCAGCTTGTCGAACAGCGCTGCTGCTACCGGAGTTGCGCCTGCACCTTCGGCAATCAGCTTCTGCTTTTCAATCAGGGTTAAAATTGCAGTTGCGATTTCGTCCTCGCTGACGGTAACGATATCGTCAACATATTTGCTGATGAGCTCGTAGGTGTTTTCACCCGGAGTTTTTACAGCAATGCCGTCGGCAAAGGTGCTGACGTGCTCCAGAGTTTCGTATTTATGGTCATGGAAGGCGTTGTACATGCTGGCTGCGCCTGCTGCCTGTACGCCGTAAACCTTAACCTCCGGACGCAGGCTTTTGATAGCGAAGGCTACGCCGCTGATAAGGCCGCCGCCGCCAATCGGTACGATTACTGCTTCTACATCCGGCAGCTGGTCTAAAATTTCCAGGCCGATGCTGCCCTGACCGGCAATGACAAGCTCATCATCATATGGATGAATAAAGGTCATGCCTGTTTCCTCCTGCAGCTGTACGGCGCGGTCATGTGCTTCGTCGTAGGCACCGGGAACAAGCTCCACCTGCGCGCCCAGGCGCTTGGTGTTCTCTACCTTCATAATCGGTGCGCCGTCCGGCATGCAGATGACGCTTTTGATGCCCATGCTGGTTGCAGCCAGTGCTACGCCCTGCGCGTGGTTGCCGGCGCTGCAGGCGATAACGCCCTTGCTGGCTTCTTCGGGTGTGAGCTGGCTGATTTTGTAGTAGGCACCGCGCACCTTAAAGCTGCCTGTTACCTGCAGGTTTTCTGTTTTCAGATACAAGTTGTTGCCTTCGCTTAAATGCGGAGCAGCTATTAAATCTGTTTTACGTGCTACGCTTTTAAGGATGAAGGCTGCGTGATAAATTTTGTCTAATGAGAGCATTTTGTTACCTTCTTTTCTTTCCCTTAATAAAAATACAAAAATAGACTGTGCAAAAGCTACAATCTATTTTAGTATAAGCACTTTTAGTTTTTGCGTCAAGGGTTAACTTTCTAAGTGCGTGTTTGCCAGCATCAGCTGCAGCTTGAAGCTTTGGTTGTCAAAGCTTATATTATTGCTGCCTGCGTATTTTTCGCAAATCATCCTGATGTTTTCCAGTCCGGTGCCAGGTTCCTTGTAGTCGCGCTTAGCGGAATAAAATTGGTCATTATAACGCACGATGTTACCGCTGAAGGAATTAACAACTTCTATAAGTAATAGAGAGGCTCTTTCTCTGATTTTCACATTAATATAGCAGTTGCTGCGCTGGGCTACGTCGTCTTTGGTAACTGCGGTAAAAGCGTTTTCCAAAGCATTGCCTAAAATAATGGCCAGATCAATATCGTTGATTTTGATTTTGCTGAAGCTGATATCCACGGCAAAGGGGATGGCTTTTTCCTGTGCCTGCATCTGCCAGTAGCCGATAAGGCCGTCGATGGGTTCGTTGCCATAAATCTTTACTGTTTGCAGCGTTTCGGTATATTGAAGGATAGCACGCAGATGCTGACCAAGCTTATCAAACTGTTTTTCTTCATAAAGCTGGTTGAGCATAACCGCGAGATGCTTTTGGTCATGGCGCAGGCGGCGTGATTTCTGCCAGGTTTCGATAACAAAATCGTAGTAAGGCTTTTCGTTACGACGCAGTTCTTCTAGTGAGCTGAGCTTGACGGACATCATCTTGTTATCAATTTTTTCCTTCAGCAGATCCATCATCATGCAAACAAAGAAGAAGAGCGGCATGATGCACAGAAAGCGGGCAAAGAAAAGATTCCAGGTGCGTGGTTCGGAAAAATTGCGGATGAGTACCAGGGTAACGAAGTTAAAAGCTAAAATATAGTTGGAATAGTTGATAATCCTATTGTATTTAGTGCTGCGAAAGAGCTGCTTAAATTTTTTTACAGTAAAGTAGAACCAGGAAAAATAAGCAGATTGTTCAAGCAGGAGCACGAAGGTGGCGGTGGCATAGTAGTAGCCGGGAGTGGGCGAGAAGCGTTCGGCGAGCATAGCCAGTGTCTGCAGTACAATTTCAAAATTGCCAGAGAGCAGGATGCAAAAAAGCTGTTTACTTTTATTACCTTTTACGATGGCAAAGTAGTAGAATATGTAGAGCAGGTAAACTCCATATAATGACGGCAGCTTATCGAAATTGCGTCCGGTAAAGATGAAAATGCCCCATTCTATGAGAATAATAGCAAAAAGCCGCATATTGCTGTTTTTTTGGATAAGCGCAGGTCTTCCAAAAAGGGATAGTAGCATAGATAAGAGCTGGGAGCAACGCGTAGGATAATATAGATAAGGATAATCAAATCTTGAATCTGCATATAACATCATTCCTTAAAAATAATATAGAAAAAGCTTCTTTAAGATAATTATAGCAAATGTAAACTAAAATTAAAGTAAATTTTTTCTAACTGCAGAGATAAAATGGCGTGTTGAAATGCGAGGCTTTTCTGTTGTATAATAAAATGAATATAAATTATAAAGGAGTGCAGAAAATGCAGTGGATAGAAGTTAATGTAGCGGTAACGCATGAAGCAGTAGAGGCCGTAGCAGATATGCTGACGAGCATCGGTTCTAAGGGAGTTGCGATTGAGGACCCGCAGCTGATTAATGATTTGCGCAACAGCGGTACCTGGGAGCTGTGCGATATTCCGGAGCAGGAGAATACCGAGGTTGTTACAGTCAGCGCTTATTATGCTGATGATGATAAGCTGGAAAAACGCCTGGCGGAGATTGACGAGCAGCTGGCGCTGATTGAGGAGCGCATCGGCAAGTACCGTTTCGGCAATACCCGCTTCCGCAAGGTGAGCGAGCAGGATTGGGCTAACGAATGGAAGCAGTATTTCCATGTTACTCATGTGGGCAAGAGCCTTGTTATTAAGCCGAGCTGGGAGGAGTATGCTCCTAAGGAAGGCGAGCATGTTATTGAAATTGATCCGGGTATGGCCTTCGGTACAGGCACGCATCACACTACCAATATGATGATGGAGCGCTTGGAGAAGGTTATTACGCCTGATTCTACCGTGTTTGACGTTGGTACCGGCAGTGGCATTCTGGCGATTGCTGCAGCGATGCTGGGCGCTAAGTCTGTTAAGGCTGTGGATATTGACGCTGTGGCAGTGCGCGTGGCGAAGGAGAATGTGGCGGATAACGGCTTGAGCGACCAGATTGAGGTGCGCGAGGGCGATTTGCTGCATGGCACCGAGGGCAAGGCTGATGTTATTATCGCTAATATTATTGCTGATATTGTTATTATGCTGCTGCAGGATATTCCGCAGAAGCTGAATGATGACGGTGTGCTGCTGGCGAGCGGTATTATTGAGGAGCGCATGCCGGATGTGGAGGCTGCGGCGCAGGCGCAGGGCCTTTATGTTGACGCGGTTGACCATCGCGGTGGCTGGGTTGTTATGCAGATGAAGAAGAAGTAAGAAGTTTTATGTCGTGTGCGATAGAAGAGAGCCTCTCCTAGGGGAGAGGTGCCGAGCTTGTCGAGGCGGAGAGGTGGAAGCGAGGGCGTCGCAATTGATATATCGCGTTGCAACGAAAAATTTTCCCGCGAATCGCTTGCTGAGTTATATATTTGATGCTGAATATGAAGAAGAGATTTGCGGACGGTAATTTCGTGTGGAACCAGGACGAAGTGCCGCAAAACTCGCGCTATGCTAAGAGATTTTGCTACAGTAGTCAGCTTATCGCTCAAACAGTTGCGACACTTCTATGGTTCCAGACACTCATTCCCTAAAATTTTTATGTTTTCACTGCGATATATTAATTGCTTGTCAGGACTTTAAGCAGTCCCCTCTCAGTCGCCCTTTGGGCGACAGCTCCCCCCGAGGGGAGCCTCTCTTGTCCTTTGTGATTCTTTTTTTGCCTCTCCTTGGGGAGAGGTGCCGAGCTTGTCGAGGCGGAGAGGGGTATCAATTTTTACAGAAAGGAAACCTATATGCATCGTTTTTTTGTACCGCAATTATATAACGAAACAATGACTATTGAGGGCGTGGATGCGCGTCATATCAGTAAGGTGCTGCGCATGCAGCCGGGTGCGCAGCTGCAGCTTGTGAGTGACGACGGCGTGAGTGCGCTGGCGGAGATTACTGCGATTGACAGCGAGTGTGTGACTGTGCATTGCCTGGAGAAGCTGGCGGAAAGCCATGAGCCGGCGGTGCGCCTGATTTTGGCGCAGGGCCTGGCGAAGGGCGAGAAGATGGAGTTCATCATCCAGAAGGCTGTGGAGATGGGCGCTTACAGCGTGGTACCTGTGGCTATGGAGCATTCCGTGGTGCGCCTTGACGGTGCGAAGGCTGCCAAGAAGGTGGAGCGCTGGCAGAAGATTGCCGAGTCCGCGGCGAAGCAGAGCAAGCGCGATATTATTCCCGAGGTGCAGCCTGTGCAGACGATGGCACAGATGCTGGCGGCGAATGACTGCGCTACGAAGATTATCGCTTACGAGTGCGAGGATAAAAAGAGCCTGAAGGCGGCGCTGAAGGAGGCGCAGGCGAAGGGCGCGCTGACAGATCTGCTGCTGATTATCGGTCCTGAGGGCGGCATCAGCGAAGCGGAGCTGGATGCAGCACGCGCAGCAGGCGCTGTGCCTGTGTCGCTGGGCAGACGCATTCTGCGTGCGGAAACGGCAGGCCTTGTCGCTATTTCAGCGATTTTTTATGAAACAGGAGATTTAGGAGATTAAACATAGATGAGAAAAATTGCATTTTATACGCTGGGCTGTAAGGTCAACCAGGCTGATACTGCCAGCATGGAGGGGATTTTCCGTGCGTCAGGCTATGAGGTTGTGCCTTTCGGTGAACCGGCAGACGTTTATTTAGTTAATACCTGCGTTGTTACCAATACCGGTCAGCGCAAATCGCGCCAGATTATCAACCGCGCTGTGCGTCACAATCCGCTGTCCTTGGTGGTTGTTACCGGCTGCTATCCGCAGACTGCGCCGGAGGAGGTGCGTGCTATCGAAGGTGTTGATGTAATCATCGGCAATCAGGAGCGCGGCCGCATTGTGGAGCTGGTTGAGGAGGCGCTGGAGCACAAGCGCACGGAGATTTTGGACAATGTGCAGCAGATGACTGTAGATACTAAGTTCGAAGAGCTGGGCGTTGGTACCGAAACCGATAAAACCCGCGCCTTCCTCAAAATTCAGGAGGGCTGCAACCAATACTGCACCTACTGCATTATTCCCTTTGCCCGCGGTCCGCTGCGCAGCCGCAGCCTGGAAAGCATCCGCGAGGAGGTTGGCAAGCTGGTTGCCGCAGGCTACAAGGAGGTTGTGCTCATCGGCATTCACCTTGGCTGCTACGGCAAGGAGCTGGCGAAGGAAGGCAAGCACGTTACTTTGTATGATGCGGTAAAGGCAGCGCTGAGCGTTGAGGGAGTGCAGCGTGTGCGCCTCGGTTCTTTGGAATCAGTGGAGGTGGAGCCGCGCCTGCTGCAGCTGATGGCAGAGGAATCGCGCCTGCAGCGTCACCTGCATCTGCCGCTGCAAAGCGGCTGCGACAAGATTTTGCGCGCTATGCACCGTCCTTATGACACAAAACGCTTTACAGAGCTGGTGAACGAAATCCGTGCGCAGGTGCCTGATGTGGCAATTACTACGGACGTCATCGTGGGCTTCCCCGGCGAAACCGAGGAGGACTTTGCGACTACTTTGGAATTTGCCAAGCAATGCGGCTTTGCCAAAATGCACATCTTCCCGTATTCCAAGCGCAAGGGCACGCCTGCTGCCGAAATGAAGGAGCAGGTGGACGAGGCTGTGAAGAGCGAGCGTGCGGCGCGTCTGGCGAAGGTGGACGAGGAGCTGCATCAGCAGATGCTGCAGAGCACTGTCGGCAAGGTGGAAGAGGTGCTGTTCGAGCAGCCGGTGGACGATGAGCATATGGAGGGCCTGTGTGGTCCGTACCTGCGTGTTGTCGTTCCGGGAACTGCGGAGCTGGCGAATACCATTGCCAAGGTAAAAATTACCGGCATCAAAGAGGATTTTTTGCTGGGCGAATTGAATTAATTTGTGAAAAAATTATTTCTTTAGCAGGATAAAAGAAATAAATACAGAATATAACTAGATACGATAAATGAGAGGAGGGACATGAAATGGCTGAGGATTGTATTTTTTGCAAAATCATTAAGGGCGATATCCCTTCTACCAAAGTGTACGAAGATGATAAAATGATTGCTATCAATGACGTTGCTCCGGCTGCTCCGGTTCATGTGCTGCTGATGCCTAAGGACCACACAGCTAACATCACTACTGCGGACCCCGAGCTGGTTGCATACATGCTGGGCAAGGTTAAAATGATCGCTGAAAAGACCGGAATTGCCGAAAAAGGCTTCCGCGTTGTTATCAACACTGGCGATGAAGGCGGTCAGACAGTAAAACATTTACACATTCACGTAATTGGCGGCAAAGCTTTGGGTTGGCCCCCATGCTAAACCTTGACAATGCTTGTCTTTTCTTGTATAATTAATCAGTAAGTGTTTTTAGCTGGCAACGGCTGAAAACTTAATTTGCATATACACTTCCCTAAGTGTGTGGAGGGAGGGAGAACAGATGGCAGAAATTAAAGTTGGCAAGAATGAAACTTTAGACAGCGCACTGCGCAGATTTAAAAGAGCAACCCAAAAGGCAGGCATTCTTTCTGAGGTAAGAAAACGCGAGCACTATGAAAAGCCGAGCGTTGCACGTAAGAAAAAATCCGAAGCAGCCAGAAAACGTAAAACCAGATAATTGGAGGCGGGCTGTATGTCTATAAAAGACCAATTGACTGCTGATATGAAGCAGGCCATGAAGGACAGAGAAGCAGGCAAGCTGCGTTTATCTGTTATCCGCATGGTGCGTGCTAATATTAAAAATGTTGAAATCAATGACAAAAAGGAACTTACAGATGATGAGGTTCTGGCTGTCTTGATGAAAGAGGTCAAAATGCGTCAGGATTCTGTTGAGGAATTCCAAAAAGCAGGTCGTGACGAATTGGTTGCCCAAGCTAAGGAAGAAATTGCTATACTGAAAAAATATCTTCCGGAAGCTCTCAGCGATGACGAGCTGAAGGCTATCGTGGCAGAAGTTATTGCTGCTGTTGGCGCTACAAGTCCCAAGGATATGGGCAAGGTAATGTCGGCAGTTATGGCAAAAACCAAAGGCCGTGCAGATGGCAAACGTATTAACGTTATGGTTCGTGAATTGCTCAAATAACAACTGATAACCGTGCTAAGAGAAATCTTGGCGCGGTTATTTTACTTTATAGCGATTAGCCGAGCTAATGGCTGCCTGCTTTCCTTACGCAGGAGGGCAGGCAGCTTTTTTTATTACAGCGGTATTGCCTTTTGCGAAAATATATTCAGCAGGTAAATTTTGCTTCAAGGCGAATATAAATATATTATTATCATTTTAACAGCTCAAAGGAGGCCGTTTTTATGGCATCTGGCTTCAGCTTTTTACGCACACAATTTCCCGGTCTGGAAAAAACAGGCGAGTTCGCGGAGCGCTATCTGTACAGCGATTCCAACTCCTGCCTTTTTAAGCTGGGCCTGCTGTGCGAAGATATCGTTAATAAAATGTTTGATTTTGACAATATAGCAATGCCTTATCAGATGAAGGATACACTGGTAAACAAAATCCGCCTGCTGGAAAACGAAGAGTATATCACAGAGGATTTGGCAAGCATTATGCACCGCCTGCGCTTGGGCGGCAACGAAGCGCGTCATGAAGGTACGGATTCGCTGCAGAAGGCTAAGCTGCTGCTGCCGCAGGCGTACAGTCTTTGCGAATGGTTTATGCAGGTGTATGGCGATTACAGCTATCAGCATCAGGAATATCATTTACCGGCGGAGCAGCCGGAGGCAGCCTTTGCTGAAACTGCCAAGGACAAGGCCGAGGAAGCGCGCCTGCGTAAGCAGGATAACGAGAAGGCGCAGCAGGCTGTGCCTGTTCCACACAAGGAACGCAGTCAGGCGAATCTGCAGGCTGCCAACAGACGACCGAAGACGGAAGCGGAAACACGCTGCCTGATTGACGAGCAGCTGCGTCAGGTTGGCTGGGAGGCCGACACCACTGTTTTGCGTTACAGCAAGGGCTGCCGTCCTGCGAAGGGACGCAATCTGGCGATTGCCGAATGGCCTACGGACAAGGTTCCGGGCAATGAGGAGAAGGGCTACGCGGATTATGCGCTCTTTATCGGCACGGAGCTTGTGGGCTTTATCGAGGCGAAAAAGTGGGACACGGATATTTCCAGCGTCATCAGCTACCAATGCAAGGATTATGCGCGCGCTGTGAGAAAATGCGATGCTGAATATTTGCTAGGACAGTGGCAGGATTTCAAGGTGCCCTTTGTTTTTGCTGCCAACGGCAGGCCGTATGTGCAGCAGCTGCAGATAAAATCCGGCATCTGGTTTGCGGATTTGCGTCAAAGCGGCAATATGCCGCGTGCTATGGCAGGCTGGCCTTCTCCCTTAGGCTTGAAGGAAATGCTGCAGGAGAATACTGCGGAGGGCAACGCTGCTCTCGATGCTTTGCCGTATGATTTCCTGCAGGATGAAAACGGCCTGCATCTGCGCGATTATCAGCTGAAGGCTGTGCAGGCGGTGGATGAGGCAGTGCGCTGCGGCAAGCGGACGGCGCTGCTGGCGATGGCCACGGGCACCGGCAAAACACGCACGGTTTTGGGCATGATTTACCGCTTTTTGAAGGCAAAGCGTTTTAAGCGTATTTTATTCCTTGTTGACCGCAATGCCTTGGGCGTGCAGGCGCAGGATGTCTTTAAAGAGGTGAAGCTGGAAAGTCTGCAGACGCTGGACCAGATTTACAATATCAAGGAGCTTACCGATAAGCTGATTGATGCGGAAACTGCCGTGCACGTTGCTACCGTACAGGGCATGATGAAGCGTATTATGTACGCCGAAAGTGAGGACCGCATTCCCGCAGTCAGCGATTACGATTTGATTATTATCGACGAGGCGCACCGCGGTTATATTCTGGATAAGGAAATGGCGGAGGCGGAGCAGCTTTATCGCGACCAGCGCGATTACCAGAGCAAGTACCGCTATGTGCTGGATTATTTTAACGCGGTAAAAATTGCGCTCACCGCAACGCCTGCCCTGCAGACAACAGAAATTTTCGGCGAGCCTGTTTATACCTACACCTATCGCGAGGCTGTGCTGGATGGTTATCTGATTGACCATGACGCACCGCATCAGCTGACAACTAAGCTCAGCGAGCAGGGAATTCAGCTCAAAAGGGGCGATACTGTTAAGTATATCAACAAGCAGACCGGCGAGCTTGATACGGCTTATTTGGACGATGATGTCGATTTTGATGTCGACCAGTTCAACCGCAAGGTTATCGTGCCAGAATTCAACAGGGCCGTGCTGGCGGAGATTGCCAAAAATCTTTATCCCGACGCGCCGGAAACCTACGGCAAAACGCTGATTTACGCTGCTACCGATACGCATGCCGATATGATTGTGAGCATACTGCAGGAGCTTTATGCCAAGGATAAGCTGGACAGCGATGCGATTATGAAGATTACCGGCAGCGTGGCTAACGGTGACCAGAAAAAGATTCAGGAGAAAATCAAACGCTTTAAGAACGAACGCTTCCCCAGCATTGTCGTAACGGTGGATTTGCTGACTACCGGTATCGACGTGCCGGAGATTACCACGCTGGTTTTTATGCACTGCGTGAAATCGCGTATTTTGTTTGAGCAGATGCTGGGACGCGCAACGCGCCGCTGCGATAAAATCGGCAAGGATCATTTTGAGATTTATGACCCGGTGGGCGTATATAACAGCCTGCAGCCGGTGGTGACGATGCCTGCGGTTGCCAATCCGCAGATTTCCGTGCAGGATTTGCTGAAGCAGCTTGATGAAGCGGAGGCAGCGGAGGCGATTACCGATATTGCCAAGCAGGTGGCCTTAAAGCTGCGCCGCAAGGTGAACAAGCTGGACGAGCAGACGAAGAAGGAGTTTGTGCTGGCGACGGGCAAGGATGTGGCAGCCTTTGCCGGCGAGCTGCAGAAGGCGGATGCGGCCAAGGCCAAGGAGCTTTTGCTGCAGCATAAGGAGGCGCTGGTGCAGCTGGAAAAATACCGGGCCGGCGGCAATATGGGCGGGATGATTTACGACGGCAAGGATGAGCTTACCGGCCATACGCGCGGTTACGGTGCGCACAAGACCAAGCCCGGAGATTACTTGAACGATTTTGCGGCGTATTTAAAGAGCCACGCCAACGAAATTGCTGCCCTGCATATCATTTGCACTCGTCCGAAGGATTTGACGAAGGCGCAGCTGAAGGAGCTGCTGCTGACGCTGGATGCCAACGGCTTTACGGCGCTGCAGCTGAACGATGCCTATTCGGAATACACGAACAGCACGATGGTGGCAGGCATTATCAGCCTCATCAGGCGCTATATGCTGGGAACGGAGCTGGTGAGCAAAAATTCACAGATGAGCCGTGCCTTTGACAAGCTGAACAAAAACCACAAATTTACGCCTGCCCAACAGAAGTGGCTGGATATTATCCGCAGCTATATGCAGCAGCAGGACATTTTGAGCGTGGAGGCCTTTAAGGAGGACAAACGATTGCAGCGCTTGGGCGGTTATGCACGGGCACAAAAAATATTCGCCGACGATTTGGATAATATCGTGAGCGAATTCAACGGTTATTTATATGAAGATGGAGGCAAAACTGCGTGAATACACAGGAGATTGTAGCAAAGCTCTGGAATTTGTGTAACGTGCTGCGTGATGACGGCATTACCTATCATCAGTACGTTACGGAGCTGACATATATTTTATTTTTGAAAATGGCCAAGGAAACAGGCAGCGAGGAAAATATCCCGGAGGGCTATCGCTGGGATGATTTGCTGGCGCGCAAGGGATTGGAGCTGAAGAGCTTTTACAAGGAGCTGCTTGATTATTTGGGCGAGCGGTGCACGGGACGTATTCAGGAGATTTACAAGGGTGCGGCGACGAACATCGACGAGCCGAAGAACCTGGAAAAGATTATCAGGACGATTGACGAGCTGGACTGGTTCAGCGCGAAGGAGGAGGGCCTGGGTAATCTTTACGAGGGACTGCTGGAGAAAAACGCTAACGAAAAGAAGAGCGGCGCCGGACAGTACTTTACGCCGCGTGTGCTGATTGACGTTATGACGCGCCTGGTGGCACCCAAGGCCGGCGAGCGCTGTAACGATCCTGCCTGCGGTACCTTTGGCTTTATGATTGCGGCAAGCAATTTTGTGCGTGAGCAGACGAACGATTTCTTTGATTTGGATGAGGAAACGGCGGATTTTGAATATACGCAGGCCTTCACAGGCTGCGAGCTGGTGCATGATACGCACCGCTTGGCGCTGATGAACGCCATGCTGCATGACATCCAGAGCAAAATTATTTTGGGTGATACGCTTTCCAACGTGGGCAAGGAGCTGCAGGGCTATGACGTGGTGCTGACCAATCCGCCCTTCGGTACGAAAAAAGGCGGTGAGCGTGCAACGCGCGACGACTTTACCTATCCGACGAGCAACAAGCAGCTGAACTTTTTGCAGCACATTTACCGCAGCCTGAAGGCTGACGGCAAGGCGCGCGCTGCCGTGGTACTGCCGGACAATGTGCTTTTTGCCGATGGTGACGGCGAAAGGATTCGTGTCGACTTGATGGATAAGTGCAATCTGCACACTATTCTGCGCTTGCCGACAGGTATTTTTTACGCGCAGGGTGTCAAGACCAATGTACTTTTCTTTACGCGCGAAAAAACGGATAAGGACAGCACCAAGGCCGTGTGGTTTTATGATTTGCGCACCAATATGCCGTCCTTCGGCAAGACGAACCCGCTGAAGGCGAGCGACTTTGCCGGCTTTGAGGCTGCCTACACGGCGGAGGACAGAAGCAAGGTGGCAGACGAGCGCTGGCAGTGCTTTACGCGTGAGGAAATTGCGCAAAAGGGCAACAGCCTGGACCTTGGCCTGATTAAGGATGACAGCGTGCTGGATTACGAGGATTTGCCGGACCCGGCGGAAAGCGCTGCGGAGGCTGCGGAAAAGCTGGCGGAGGCTGTGGATTTGCTGCAGAGTGTGGCGCAGGAGCTGAGGAGCTTGCAAAGATAAGAATAGAGTGAAGGATGAAGGAAGAAAGGGAAGAGCCTCTCCTTGGGGAGAGGTGGCATCGCGTAGCGATGACGGAGAGGGGTTCACTATAAGAAAGCATAAAGACAGCAGACCCCTCTCAGTCGCCCTGCGGGCGCCAGCTCCCCCCGAGGGGAGCCTTTCACTACATTCTGCACAATCCAAAACTTGCAAAGATAAGGCTTCTGTGGTATACTAAACTAGAAAAGACAAAAAGTTTTTAGAAAGCCACTTCTTACCCCGCAAAGTGTAGGAGTGGTTTTCTTTTTAGTGAGCACAATTCAAAACTTGCAAAGCTATGGATTGTGTGGTATATTAGATATAGAAAAGACAACCGCCCACAGAGGTGGGTTGACTAGTAGGTTAAGAAAAATCCGCTCCGTACTCGTCAAAGTCTTGGGGCGGTTTTTCTATGTCCGTAACTTTTTTATTACTTTTTGTTCTTAAAAATGAACGTAAGTAATGCTACGATAAAAACTCCAAAGGACATTAAATCCTGAAAGCTGAAATATACCATAGACATCACCTCCATTCGTAGAGAATGAAGGCAACACCACCCTGCAACACGGTTGTCAAAAACATTTTATCATAAATTATACATTAAAGCAATAGCATGTTTGTTTATAAAGGAGATCTTGCAATGCCAAAGAAAAAGACAGCATTGACAATAGAAGAACGTTTGCAGCAGGCGCTTGTGCCTGCGGAGGAACAGCCTTATGAGGTGCCGGAGAATTGGGTGTGGGTGAGGCTGACTAATATAATTTCCCTTTCAACAGGAAAAAAAGATGCAAATTATGGCTCCGATAAAGGTGTATATCCGTTTTTTACTTGCGCTTCTGAACCAATAGCATGTAATGATTATTCTTTTGATGGTGAAAGTATTTTAGTGCCAGGAAATGGAGCTAATGTAGGTTTAGTGATATATTATAATGGTAAATTTGAGGCATATCAGAGAACGTATGTTATTCAAAAATCGAAATTCAATATAAAATTTATATATTATAATATGTTAGCCTTTTGGGATGAACACAATAGAAATAAACAGTATGGTTCTGCTACTAATTATATAAAACTAGGTAATTTTGAAAGCTATAATATAGCTCTACCTCCGCTTTCCGAACAGCAACGCATCGTCGAGCGCATCGAGGAGCTTTTCGCCAAGCTTGATGAAGCGAAGGAAAGGCTGCAAGAGGTTGTCGACAGCTTTGCTGTGCGCAAGGCTGCAATTTTGCACAAGGCATTTACGGGCGAACTGACAAAGCAGTGGCGTTTGGAAAACGGCGTGAGCGATGAAAGTTGGGAAGAGAAAAAGTTTTCTGAAGTTGCTGTTATTAAATCTAATTTGGTTTCTCCGTTTGATTACTTAGATTATCCTCATATTGCACCAGATAGCATAGAAAAGTTTACTGGTAGACTTTTATCATATAGAACCATCAGAGAAGATAATGTGAAAAGTCCCAAGCATCTTTTTTATAAAGGACAGATATTATATTCTAAAATACGTCCGTACTTATCTAAAGCAATAATAGCTGATGTAGATGGATTATGCAGTGCTGATATGTATCCGATTGAAGCATTGTGTAATACAAAATATTTATTAAAGTATATGTTATCAACAGAATTTTTAGAGCAGTCTACGACTGCTGGCTCAAGAAGTCTGTTACCGAAGATTAACCAAAAGGAATTATCTAGTATATCTGTTCCTCTCCCCACCCTCCCAGAACAGCACGAAATCGTGCGCCTCATCGACGACCTGCTGGCGCGTGAGCGCGCAGCACAGCAGGCAGCGGAGCAGGCGCTGGCAAGTATCGAGCTGATGAAGAAATCCATCCTCGCGCGTGCCTTCCGCGGTGAGCTGGGCACGAACAAAGCGAGCGAAGCGAGCGCGCTGGAGCTTTTAAAGCAGGTGCTGGCGGAAGGCTGAGCATAAGCAAAGAAGAGTATGTTATTATAGGAAAAGAGTGATATTATGCGTATTGTGGCTTGTGATGATGATGTAAGCGAGCTGGAAGAGCTTAAACGGCAACTGCAGGAAATAGGCAGGAAGTATCAGCTGCTTTTGGATATACGTACATTTACTGAAGGGGAGCAGTGCTGTGAATACTTGTGTTTAAATAGCGCTGACATTGTCTTTATGGATATCTATTTGAAGCCTGGTAATGGCGTGGAGTTTGTGCGGCGTTTGCGCCAGCACAGGCTTAACTTTAAGCTGGTCTTTCTTACTTCGAGTAATGACTTTGCCATCGAAAGCTATGAGCTGGATGCGGCGTACTATTTGCTGAAGCCTTTGCAGCCGGAAAGGCTGGAGCAGGCGCTGCAGCGCTGCGGTGTTTTTGACAAGGAAGAGTATGTTACTTTTGATACTGCGGTGGAGACGGTAAAGCTAAAGCCTAAGGACATTATCGTTGTAGAGGTGCAGGATAAATACTGCTATATACACACAGCACAACGCACCTATAAGGTGTACAGCTCCATCAACAAGGTGCGGGAAAAGCTGACGCAGGATTATTTTCTGCTGACCTATCGCAGCGTGCTGATTAATATGCATTATGTAGAGGGTGTCTACAGCAATTATTTTTTGCTGGGCAATGGCTTTAAGGCACCCATCAGGGTGCGCGACAGCGCAGCTGTGCGCAACGCCTATATGCAGTGGGCGCTGCTGCAGGATTAAGGATACTTTGTTATAAAGAAAGAGAACCTCCGTTACGGTCATGAAGGCCGTTGCGGAGGTTTTTTTAGTGATTAGTGGTTAGTGTATAGTGGATAGTGATTAGTTTTTAGTGGAAAGATACTTCAACTATTGTTTCGTTTGTTACAGTTTTAAATAAAAAATAATCAAGTAAAGTTGGCAAAATGCGTTTTACGATGAGAATTTGCGCTTTACGATACAAGACGTTGAATTCACTGAATTTTATGAGATAATGACCATGATAAGAGTTGTGCGGAATGCGTCGGATGGTGATAGTTGCATAAGGCGCACGCATAGGTTTGCTTTATACTTTAAGGAGGATGATGATTATGACTAGGAAAAAGAGTAATGTCAAGGCGTTGGCCCTTGCCGTAACGTGCGCAATTCTCGCAGGGGGTGGAATAGGTCTTGAACCGGTGTATGCTGCGGATGTAACGCTGAGTTTGACCAATGGTGCGATTACAGCAGGAAGCGTTATCGGTACCATTAACGGTACAGTTGGCGGCACAGCTATTGCTGATGGAACTATTACCGACGGTAGCCTTACGAACGGCAAGTTTAGCGGGACGGTTACTCTGACTGGCGATGATATTAAAACAGCAATTGAGAGTGTTGATATTTCCAAGGCGAAGGTAGGCTCTGATGCTACCAGTGGTACTATCGAGAGTCTGGTCAAAAATGTTGGAGATAATAGTAATGCTATTCAGGCTGTCAATGGTCAGGTAACTAATTTAGATAGTAAAGTAGAAGCTTATAATACTAACCTGAATACTAAGATTACTGAGCAAGTTAGTACACTTGATGCTAAGATTGATACCAAAGTAAATGCATCTGATTTTTCAGCTTACCAGGTAAAAAATGATAAGGCCGTAGATACTTTGAAGTATAACACGCAAAAAATCGAATTCAAGAAAGATAATAAGATTACGTCTGATGATGCTACTTATATAGAAGGTATTACTCATGCTGGCGACGTAAGGCTGGCTAACGGCGAAGTAAGAGCAAAAAGCATAGTTCTTGAAGAAGAATTTGCTAATGGCACTTCTGCGCAAGCAACACTGACTCGTGAAAGCATAGTAAATCTTCACGGCATGATTGACGGTAACACTAAAATCCAAGTTGCTGATGGCTCTGAGGTTGGCGACGTAACGTTTGACCAGGGTAAAGTTACTAATGTAGTAAGCATTAATGATAACTTGAAATTTGAGTCTGACGGAATTTATCTTAATAAAGGTGATCAAGCAAAACAAATAAAAATTGGCACTGACGGAAAAATCATCATCGGTACTTCCTCTAGTGCTTATGATACCAATGGTTTCTATGCTGGCGGTGATGATTACACTGAAGCAAAAGCAGCTATTGATGGTATTAATGGCAAAATTAAAGGTGCTAATGGTGCATTTGGCGTTGACGATAATGGCAATGTAACGACAACCGGCGATATCAAGGGTAAGGATATTACTGCTAGTGGTAAGCTTACTGTAGATAGTGATGCAACTGTTGGTGGCAACCTTGGCGTAATTGGTGACACTACATTGAAAGGCAAGCTGGACGTAACTGGTGACACCACATTGAAAGGCAAGCTGGATGTAACTGGTGACACCACATTGAAAGGCAAGCTGGATGTAACTGGTGACACAACTGTAGGCGGCGATTTGACCGTAACAAAGAAGATCAAAGGTGAATCTTTGAATATTGGTTCTACTGGCAATGAATTTATTGTTGATGCAAATGGCAATACAACTGTTGGCGGCACTCTTGGTGTAACCGGCAAAACTACCTTGAAAGATGAGCTGCAGGTGGATAAAACAGCAACCTTCGGCATTGCGGTAGGTTCGAAGACTGTTATTAAGGGCGATCAGGTTGCAACCGGCAGAATTGAAACTGACGCTACTCAGGCAAGTAAAATTGGTGGAGTTACCCTTCACAACGGTCAAATTACTGCTGAAGGTATGACCATTAATGGAACTATTGATCTGGAAAACCTGAAGGTTAAAAATGAACTGACTGTTGGGACTAATACTAAAATTACTGAAGGCACATTGCAGCTTGGCACTGCCGAAGATAATAAGCTGACTGCTGAGAAGCTTGCTAATATTAATCAGACCATCAAGGCGAACAGGGTAATTGATGCTACTTCTGCAACTATTGGCGGAGTAGAAATTAAAGGTGGCAATGTAACAGCAACAGGCACTGTTCCAGGACAAACTATTTATGACGGAGTAGGCGCTAAGTTAGAGAATGGTAAGATTACTGCAAAAGAAGGTCAAATTGGTAATGTTACAATTAGCGCAGCCGGTGAGGTAACTGGTGTCAAGAGCATAGAAGCTAGTAACTTTAAGGTTGATGAAGATAACTACCTGAATAACAATGGTATTACTGCTAAAGGCGGCCACATTGGCGGAGCTGTTATCGATGCAACAACTTTAACTGTTGGCGTTACGAAATTAGACAGTACTGAAGGCATTACCACTAATAAATTAAAGATTGGTGACATGACCTTAACTGGTACAGGATTAAATACTGGCACTAATGATTTCCAGGTTAATGGTGTTACCTTTAACCAAGGTAAAGTAACTGCTCAGGCTGACAAAGGCTTTGTTGCCGGCACCTCTTCCTTTAAAGAGGGCTCCTTAATTGTCGATGCAAATAACAAATTAGAAGCAACCAGTGGCTTAACCACTGAAAAAGCAACTGTTAATGGTAATTTGGATGTTACCGGTAAGGCTACCTTTGGTACTGCCGGCAAGCAAACTACTATTGATGGCGATGCCATTACAACTGATACTCTTAAAGCTAACAAGCTTATCTTAGGTGCTTCCGGTGATACTACTGTTGAAGTTGATAAAGATGGTTCCCTGAAAGCAGCTAATGGAAAGTTTGCAGTTGATAAGGACGGAGCCTTGAAGGCAGCTAATGGTGCATTTAATGTAGCTAAAGATGGTAAAACTACCTTTACCAAAGATGCTGATAATTTAAGCTCTATTAATGGTGGTAACATTTGGGCGAAAGCAACGGATATTGCTGACAATACAAGCTCTGAATTGACTCACGATTATAAAGGCTTGCATATTAAAGGTAACAAGTCCGGTCAAAAATCTGCTTTTGATTTCGATACTGCTTCCGGCATTGGCACCTTCACTGGTCAGGATAATTCGACTACTCAAATTAATGGTAGTGCAATTCGTTCGGAAAAGATCGATGGAACTGCTGGCAAGCTTGATGGCGAAAACCTGACTCTTTACAAAGATCCTAACAACCAGACTACAATGTCTGCCGGGAAAGCAACCTTCACTGGTGATGCTGGCGAAAAGGGTGGCAAGGTCACCACTATCAACGGTGGTACGATTAGTACTGATACGCTGAATGTTGAACGTATTAACCTCGGCGAAGATATTCTGGATAGCAATGGTAATCCGCATGGTAGCAATCTGTCCATGGATAAGCAAGGTAACTTCTCCGCAGCAGGTGGTAACTTCAAGGTTACTGGCGGTTCTGGTGCAGACAAAGGTGCTTTCACTAATACCGTTGGCAACACTACTTTGCAGACTGGCACCACTGGCGCAAGCATGAAGTTTAATAACACTGCTGCAACTGATGGAGTTACATCCGAGGTTACTGTTGAAGCGAATAAAACAACTGTTGCTGCTGGCGAAAAAGCTTCCTTCGTAGCTACTGCCGATAATGGTGGCACTGCTACTATTACTGGCGGTACGCAGACTGTAACTACTACTGATAAGGGCACTGTATTCGAAAACTCTGCTCATAAGACTGCGTTCGTAGACAATGGTGCAACCAATACCATCATCAACGGTAACGAAATTACCACCGGCAAGATTACTACGGACCAATTAGTAATTACCGGTAAAGGCAATGCTGACGGCAATGGCGGTTCCATCGCTTTCGGTGGCAATGGCACCATTAAGAGCGATATCAACGATGGTACTGCTAATGGAAAAAACACTAGCTTTGAAACTACGCTGGATGGCGTAAATACCAAGGTAACTAATGGCACGACTACTACGGAAAACAAGGTTACCGCTGAAGGCAACAGCAACACTGTTAAGCAAGACGATACGCATAAATCCGAATTCAACCAGGGTTTGACCAGCATCGGCGGCGTGGTAACGAATGGCGAAATTAAGGTAGCGCAAAAATTAGACGGTGCAACTGGCCTGCTTACCAACGAAGTTACTGATGCCAACGGAAGCAGCAAGCTGGAGCAAAGCGGCACTGGCCTGACCTATACGGACAGCGCTAATGCAGGCAACGCAACACGCATCGACAGCAGCGACGTTTCCATCGGTTCCGCAACGAACGATAAAGACCGCATCAACCTGTCCGACCTTGGTCAGATTGACGACCTTGACCAGGAAATCCGCGATAACGAAGTGTACAAGAACAACGAAACTGCAGTAGGCGGCATCAATGCTGAAGCTGCAATCCGCCGCGGTGAGGTTGAACGTCTGGATAACCGCATCAGCGAAGAGGTTACCCGTCTTGACGGCCGCATTAACGACGTCAGCGACCGTGTAAATAAGGTAGGCGCAATGGCAGCAGCTATCGCTTCCCTGAAGAGCATTGGCTACGATCCGCAGGCTCCGAGTGAATTCAGCATCGGCCTCGGTCAATACAAGGGCGAAACTGGCGTGGCAATGGGCTTCTTCCACTATCCGAACAAGAACTTCATGATTAATGTCAGCCTGTCTACTGCCGGCGGCGAAACCATGGGCGGTATCGGTGCAACCTGGCGCTTCGGCCACAAATCCCCGCAAAAGCTTTTAGAAGAGCAGCGCGAGGAGCAGGCTAAGAAGGAGCTGGCAGCAGCCGAAAAATATCAGGCAGCAGCAAAACTTGCCAAAGAAGCGCAGGAGCGTGCTGAATATGCGGCCAAACTGGCGCGTCAGGCACAGGTGAGCGCAGATAATGCTAAGGCAGCAGCTGATGCAACCCAGGCTAAGCATTTTGGCTGATAAGCTGGTAGCAGGTGCAGTCATAGCAGGATAACAACTGTTTTTCCTATAAATCATCATACTCCGCCAAGCAATGCACCCTAACTGCTTGCTTGGCAGTTCATGAGGCTGGAATCATAATACTGACCTTATGAACAAAAAAGGCTGGGGTTTGAGCGTTTGCTCAAATTCCAGCCTTAAAACTTGCTAAGCCATATAATCTGTGATATATTAGTCATAGAGAATGACAACCACCTGTAAGGTGGGTTGCCTGAGTAAAAAAGTTTTTAGAAAGCCACTTCTGAATCAGCAAAGTGTAGGAGTGGTTTTCTTATTGTTGCTCATAAATTCAAAACTTGCAAAGCTGTGAATTGTGTGGTATATTAGATATAGAAAAGACAACCGCCCACAAGGTGGGTTGCCGATAGGGTTAAGAAAAATCCGCTCCTTACTCGGGAAAGTCGTGGGGCGGTTTTCTTATTGTTGCGCATAAATTCAAAACTTGCAAAGCTATGGATTGTGTGGTATATTAGATATAGAAAAGACA
>OGPT01000412.1_pt1 | contig 46312 bp, 39 predicted proteins | sample 1552951 | NCBI WGS metagenome assembly OGPT01 (sample SAMEA2580224, study PRJEB22360) | human gut metagenome | biome: human gut; feature: human-associated habitat; material: faeces | place: Denmark | collected 2008/2010
GAGTTGCTGAGTTAAAAGAGTTGCTGAGTTGCTGAGTTAAAAGAGTTGCTGAGTTATAAAGTTGTTGAGTTGAAAGAGTTTGTTATTGGATTGGTGTGACCCCTGAGTGTATAGGCTAATGTTTGTAGTCATATATTTACTTTAACAATGTGTTGCAAATATGATCTTGCTTTGTATTTAAATTATTAAGCTAATGCCTTGTAACTCTTCTAACTCTTCTAACTCAATAACTTAATAATTCAGAAACTCAGAAACTCAAAAACTTAGTAACTCAGTAACTCTTTTAACTCAGCAACTCTTTTAACTCAGCAACTCTTTTAACTCAGCAACTCAGCAACTCAGCAACTCTTTTAACTCAGTAACTCTTTTAACTCAGCAACTCTACAACTCATTCAATCTTCACTTTTCCTCCCGGTAAAATAGCCTGTATACTATTGTCGTACATAGCTGAACAATAAATTGCCGGTAACATATATTCTCCGCGGAACGCTGCATTGCAACGGAAACGGAAAGTCTTAGACTGATTTTGTTCCAAGCTGAAATAGACATAAAAACGGTCATCCCGGATATCGACATATTCTGCCTCTTTCCAGGCACTGGTGTTTCCGGTAAGACGGTCATTGATGATCTCGAAGCCGGAAGGTACCGGATAGTTTAATGCCAGTTCCTGATAAGTACCGGTCAGGCCCGTGTTTTTGATTGTAATTTCGGTTGTAATGTCTTCCCCCTGTTGCAGCTGTTCGATGTTGAGCGGAGTACCTTTGTCATTATAATAACGCACATGCATCGACATTCCGGACATAACTTTTTCCTTGACTACTTCCAGAGGGGCGGAACTATTGATCTGACGGACAAAAAGTGAACCTTGACCGTTGTTCGTCACCGTAACCGAAGCTTTGTCACCCTGCAAAACGAGTTGTTTTTGCCAGATTGTCTTGTCGGTTTTGACGTTTTCGTTACCTGAATTTGTTTTTACTGTGATATCGATTCCTTTTTGGCTGCCCAGGTATTTTTGTACGAACTGGGCGGCTGCATAAAGAGCGAAAGAGGTTTCCTGGGTACTGTACCAATTGCCGGATCCCATGGCTTTAGAAATCTTCTCTAACATGCGGTAAGCATCTTGTTGCATGTTCAGGATGACCATCGATTGCAGAATCAGGGCATTGTCCCGGGTAGTAGAACCGAACGTTCCTCCCGTTTCCCGGTAAGGGGTGACTTCGAAGGACAGATCGCGTATCATTTTCGTAGCGATTTCCTGTTGATTACTTAAAGCATAAGCGGAGGCCAGCAGCCATTGTGAAACCGGACGTTGCAAGCGGGTCTCTTTCAGTCGGTTCATGGCTGCCAGATCGGGTTTACCGGCTAAAGCCAATACATACAAACGATAGGCTTGGTCTTGCTGTGACCACGGTTCTGTGCGGTTCCAGCTGTTAGCCACCTGACGCATATAGTTCGTGGCATTCTGTAACATCTGAATCGGGACTGCATAGCCTTGTTTTTGGGCATTTGCCAGGAAATTTACAGCATAAGAGGTAGCCCATTCCGAAATATACGGCTCTCCAGGCCAGTAAGCAAAGCCTCCTTCCGGGGTCTGATAACTTCTCAGACGGTTGATGACTTCTCTGACGTTATTTTCTGCCGTGATCTGTTGTTCCGGACTTAATGCCAGAAGCCAGGATAAAGCTAATTGCGGAAATGCCTGTGAAGTGATTTGCTCTGCACAGCCATGAGGGTAGTCGAGCAAGTAACTGAGGCGTTGTTCCAGGTTTAACGGTGGGATAGAGGATACCTCCAGGACAGAAAGCGGTTCGGTTCCTGTAATGCGGGTATCGAAAGAAACAGTCTCTCCTGCTTTAGCTTCTTTTTCTTCGATCTCTGTCATTCTCGGATTAGGAATACGTACCTGAACATCCTCGGTGACAATAGCTGTTTCATTGCCCGATGTCGCTTCTGTCCGAAGTGTCGACATCCCGGTTTGGCTATTGATCCGAGCCTTAAAATAGACAATTTGTTCTCCTTTTTTATCGAATTGGATGTGTTGTTCTTTTTCTCCTGTCAGGGTGATTTTGTCGTCGGTAGTCATCTTTACGGTGACTTCCCGGATATGATCTTTCAGGACAAAAACGGTAACCGGAATATCGATGACATCTCCCGGTGTGAACAGACGGGGAAGGGCAACCGATACCATGAGGGGTTTATTTACCGTACTGTTGACACTGGCTGCTCCATATTGTCCATTGGTAGCTGCAATGACCATCGTCCGTACTTCGCCGATATATTCCGGCATTTTGAAGGTGTGTTTTTGAGTAGCTCCGGCTTTCAAACTGAAAGGACCGTCGAATAAGACGACCGGTTTGAACCGGTTGGTCTTTTCGTCCTGTAAATCCTTCAAGGCTTCGTCGCCACCCACAGCAAAAGCTTTATCCAGACGGGCTCCATAAGCACCGTAGATATAGTCGTAGAAATCCCAGGTTTTTACGCCCAGGGCTTCCCGTGCATAGAAAGCAGCAAAGGGATCCGGAGTACGGAAAGTGGTCAGCGAAAGCAGTCCTTCGTCGACTATCGCAATGGTGTAATTCATCGCCTTGCCGTCTTTTTCAGAAACTTCCACGTTGAACTCTTTTCCCGGTCGGAGTTCCTGAGCCATTTTGATCTTCGGATTCAAATGGAGAGCCGGGTCTTCTACATGGATATTGACAACTCCATACATTCGGATCGGACGGTCGTTGTCCCGGTTGTTGTGAGGTTGAAGCAGAGTGACTGCAATGTATGTATTGGGACACATCTCGCTGGTGGCCTCCAACTCGAAGGTGGTGTTACCGGCAGAGGTATTGATCCGTTTCATGTTGCTGACGGTTTTCCCGTTTTCAAGGCTGACGATGGCTACACTACCTGTTGCTGAAGGAATTGTAACTTTTATCTTTTCGCCGACGCGGTAAGATTTTTTGTCGCTGCTCAGGTGTAAGGTGGTCGCTGCAGTTTGATCGGCGTTATCCGACCAGCTACCGAAATAGGCGATTAAACCGGAGGTATGCCCCGAAGGATCGGTGGCCCGGATAAAATAACGTCCATATGTCGGGATGTGAAGATCCAACTGAAAACGACCGTCGGTGGCTTTGACTTTCTGGCTCAATACACTGCTACTATATTCCCGGTTGACATAAGATCCCAGGTTTTCATCTTCCGAATCCCACCACCAATGCCAGTCGAGTTTATATACTTCAATCTGAATGGTAGCATTTCCTGATTGTTTTCCTGTCGGGGTAACCGTAATGCCGTGTAATCGAACAGGTTGTTCGGTGGAGTACCAATTATCGTCGTTTTCAGGTAGACGTATTCCTACATATTCATCGTAAGGGGAATAGCGGATACTTTGTGAGCTGATACTGAAATCCCCACCGTTTTCAAATACCCGGGTGGTGAAGACTGCATTTAATATTCCGGGAGCATCTTCGGTTTTGATCTTGTTCAGGCTGAATGAAAAATTTCCCTGCTGGTCGGTTTGCCCGTCGAATAGGGTTTCTGTCGAAGGTTCGAAATACCTGGATTTATCGGAAAAACGATAATCCGGAAATTCGGAGAAACCTGCATCGGCATGGTATAAACGTACCTCTGTGATCGCTTTTTGATTGGAAGTCGGTGCTCCGTTCAGCCATTTGGTCTTCACTTCTACAGGTTTCAGGGAAACACCGGTACCGATAATTTTATCGTTAGGAAATAACATTTGTATAGCCAGACGGTTCGGTTTCACTGTTTCGATGCGTAATGTCTGTTTGAAAGTCAGGCCACCGATACGGAAGAGGACATGCCAATAACCGGTTTGGTCTTCGGGTTCGGTTTTGAAGGTAAAACAATGGATATTATTGGGAGTAATCGCTCCTTTTAAAGTTTGGGTAATATGCCCGTTGGGATCGACCAGTTGTGCAACGATCGGGTGACCTTCCGGTAAGACACCGAGCTTGTCCTCCAGGATCAGGGATAAATAGATTTCATCTCCCGGACGCCATACCCCCCTTTCACCATAAATGAATCCTTTTACCCCCATTTGTACATGTTGTCCGCTGACGTCGAAGTTACTGAGGGATAGAGCACTGTTTTCTGCTAAACGCAACCAGGCTTTGTCTTTACCCTTCTGTGCCAGTACGATAAAGCCCGGAGATGCCGGTTTTAAATACGCGAATCCTTCTTTATCGGTCCTTGCCGAATCGATCTTTTGATTCTGATAATTGTAAAGACTGATGTTGCAGTTCGGAATCGCTTCAGCGGTACTGAGATCGGAAACGCATACGACATACTGATTGTCGGCTCCTTGTTTGGCCATAATGCCCAGTGAAGTATTGATGATATTGCGGGCTGCAAACCGATCACCGGTGTAGTAGGAGATATGACAAGGATTTTCGCGCTGTTCCCAGTCGAAACCGGATGGATAATAATATTCGCTGTAGTAGGAACCCGGGTTGTCCCAGTCCGTATCCCCATAATCCGAGTCGGGACTTTCATCGGCACAGGAAAGAATGGTATATGATTTCTTGAATTTCAGTCTGAAACGATAAATATTACCTTTCTCCAGATTGACCAGATCGCTTAAGTCGATGGTAAAGTCATTCCATTTATCGAGGTCGATATGGGGATGATCTTTTTTCAGATCGATTTTTTTCATAAATACCGGTCGGGCTGTACGGGTCAGTTCGCTGCGGTCGTCATAAGAATTTTCTTGCAGGAAAAAGTTCATGTTTTGGTCGAGCACCTGAATGATTTCAAGGTCGACGGCTTGCAGTCCGATAGCAGAAAAAGGAATGAGTACCTGATTGTTGCCCGGGACGATGATCCCCTTGCCGATGAGTTGTACTTGTGGTTTGGTGCTGGAGAGACGTACCGACCGGATATATTCGGTATGCAACGTATTACCGTTGGCACTGCGTATCCCGGCATGGATAGTCAGATTCGGTTGGTTATTTTCGATAGTGTTACCCGGATAAAGGTAAATGATGTTATCCGAGATTTTATAATTCAGGGTAGAGGCTCCTTCCAGGCTGAACAAACCTTTTAAATCCTGGTTCGGATCGATATTCTCCGACATATAGATACGGATTACCGGTGGTTCATTGTCACTGGCTTTGACATTCAACACCGTGAAATCATTCAGACCGGGGATGGAGATCTCGGTGCCGTCGGTTGCTTTAATGTCTTTACTGAATTTTAAATTCAGTGTTTTACTTTCTTTTTCTTTTAACAGATGGCGGATAGCGAAATAATGCCGGTTACCCTGATGATTCCATTCCGGTGTGACGGATTGACCGTTATAGGTGGCCGTCAGTTTTTGTTCCATTTCTGTCGGATCGGTTTCATCCGAACTTTGCAACATCCCCTGATATTGTAATTCATTTTCATGATCGGGTTCGCTGATCAGAACACCGGGTTCGAAAATCGTAACCAGCGGGACAATATCGAATTCAAAGTTGAATTTCTCATAAGGCTTGGGGACGTTACAAAGTGCTCCCAGATTGAACGTGACTTTGTATGTCGTACCGTTTTTGAAACGTTCTGCCGGAATGAATTCTATACTATGGTTATCTTTTAGAATCAATTCCCCTTTTATAGCCGGAGATATCCTGAATAAATCGGCCGGGAGGGTACTACCGGCCTGGAAACCTTTATCGGACGGTTGACCCAGATAGACCGAAAGGGAAGAAGAGGACTTGATGACTCCACTCGTATAACCGGTGATGTATTTACTGAAATCGGTTTTTTCTTTGTTTGTACAGCCTGTCAGCAATAGAACAGCCATAAAAAATAGTGCCGCTAGGTTCATCCTGTGTATCATGGCGCAAGGGTATTTGTTTATAACAGATTATTTTATACCTGAATATTACGTTTCCAGCCTGTTCCGGATACGTTTTTCAATTTATTGTCTAACAAAATTAGAGAATTATCTTACAAAGATACTGGGTGAAGGGGTTTATTTTTATATTTTTGTCAAAATAAATCAAAGTGCTCAGAGTATATAGATCATTGTAACCTTTAGGGGCAGGAGTCGTTAAAAATAGGAATTGATCTGAGCAAACTTTCGTAACAAAGAAAATTGCAAATATGAGAATAGCTGTTGTAGGAACCGGATATGTCGGACTTGTTTCCGGTACTTGTTTGGCAGAAACCGGAGTCACCGTTACCTGTGTAGACGTCGATGCTTCGAAGATCGATAAGCTGAATCAGGGAGGAATTCCGATTTACGAACCCGGTTTGGCTGAGCTGGTGATCAAAAACCGGGCCAACGAAAGGTTGTTCTTTACTACTTCTTTAAAAGAAGCCTTGGTAGATGCCGATGCTGTTTTTATTGCAGTAGGTACTCCCCCTGATGAGGATGGTAGTGCCGATTTGTCTTATGTTATAGGAGTGGCGCATGAGATCGGGTGTTTGATCGAGGAATATGTAGTGGTGGTGACCAAATCCACTGTACCGGTGGGGACGAACCGGAAAGTGAAATTGGCTGTTCAGGAAGAGCTGGATAAGCGGGGAGTAGAAGTAGTGTTCGATGTCGCTTCGAATCCTGAATTTTTAAAAGAAGGGGATGCGGTAAACGATTTTATGCGGCCTGACCGGGTGGTGATCGGTGTAGAATCGGCCCGGGCGGAAAAAGTGATGGAACGATTGTATCATGCTTTTGTCCTGAATAATACTCCCATTTATTTTATGGATATTCCCTCTGCGGAGATGACGAAATATGCTGCTAATTCGATGTTGGCTACCCGTATTTCTTTTATGAACGATATCGCTAATTTGTGTGAGATCGTCGGTGCTGATATCGAGGCGGTGAAAAAAGGGATCGGGAGCGATACCCGGATCGGTAAAAAATTCCTGAATGCAGGTTGTGGATATGGCGGGTCTTGTTTCCCGAAAGATGTGAAGGCCTTGATCCGTACCGGAGACGAATATGGTTATGGAATGGAATTGTTGAAAGCGGTAGAGCGGGTGAATGAGAGGCAAAAGACGGTTTTATTCGATAAGATTCAGAAACATTATGAAGGAAATGTAAAAGGAAAGCATTTCGGACTTTGGGGATTGTCGTTTAAGCCGGCAACCGATGATATGCGGGAGGCTCCTTCTCTGGTACTGATCGGCCAATTGCTGGAAGCGGGAGCGACCGTCAAAGCTTTCGATCCGGTTGCAATGGAAGAAGCCAAGCGCCGGCTGGGCGACCGTATCGGGTACGCTGCCAATATGTACGACGCTTTAACGGATGCCGATGCCATGATTATCGTGACCGAATGGCAGGAATTTAAAGTTCCGAAGTTTACTTTTATAGAGAAAGCCTTGAAAGAAAAAGTCATCTTCGATGGACGTAATATTTACAATCCTGAACAAATGAGAGAATTTGGATACACCTATTATGGGATAGGGAAAAATCGATAATATGCATATTCTTTTTATAGTAAATCCGATATCGGGGCTAGGCCTTGGGAAAGAATTGCCGGAGAAGATCCGTCGGATTCCGGAGTATGATTCTATTCCTTATGATATTGTATTTACCGAGTATGCAGGACATGCCCGTAAATTGGTCGAAGATGCCCGGCAAGAAGGAAAATATACTCATATTGTAGCGGTTGGGGGAGATGGTACAGTGAATGAGGTGGGAGGAGCTTTGTGTGGTAGTGATGTTGCTTTTGGGGTCGTTTCTCTGGGGAGTGGCAATGGTTTTGCCCGGCATTTGGGTTATTCGGTTTTTATGACCAAGGCATTGAAACAGGTACTGACCGATCAATTCGCTCAAATCGATGTGTTGGAGATGAATGGCAAGTATTCGCTGAATGTCAGTGGGGTAGGATTCGATGCCGAGGTGGCCCATGAATTTAACCATTTGAAATTGAGGGGAGTATTTTCTTATATTTATGCGGCTATTAAACTATGGTTCCGTTATCCGGAAAAGAAATACAAGATCACCGGCAACGGCAAAGTCATGAAGGTAAATTGTTTTATCCTTAGCTTTGCCAATAGTTCCCAATACGGCAACAATGCCTATATCGCCCCTCATGCTTCGGTGCGGGACGGTTTGATGGATATCTGCATCCTGAAACGGCCGGCTTTCTTCGAGATCCTGTGGTTTTTACTTTTCTTCATCAATTCGAAACTGTACAAATTGTCCTATTATAAGGAAATTCAGTGCGAGGAAGCTATCGTAGAAGGCGATATCGAGCGTGTACATATCGACGGGGATGCCTATATCATGCATTCGCCGATTCACCTGAAAATGCATAAGGGCATACTGAAAGTTGTCGTTCCCAAGAAAATAGACTGATTTATTGGGAGTCTATTCCAAGTTCTTTCGCTACTTTGAACATATATTCCCGGGCTTCTTCGTAATTGTTACCGATAATTCCATCCAATATCGCCTCTTTAATTGCATTTTTGATATCCCCGATAGTTTTACAGGGAGGCAGATGGAAAGTGGCGATGATTTCTTCACCGCTGATGGGGGGCTGGAAATTCCGGATCGAATCTTTTTCTTCCACCTCTTTGAGTTTGCGGCGTACCGTCTTGAAATTTTCGAGAAAACGCTTTACTTTCTCTTCGTTTTTTGAGGTGATATCGGCTTCGGCCAGGGTCATCAGGTCGTCGATATCGTCGCCGGCATCGAACAATAACCGCCGTACCGCCGAGTCGGTCACGGTTTCTTCCGACAAAACGATAGGACGCATGTGCAGGTTGACCAGTTTCTGTACATACTTCATTTTTTCGTTTTGAGGGAGTTTTAAACGGTTGAATATTTTACCGACCAGGCGTTCACCCACGTGATTATGCCCATAAAAGGTCCACCCCTGTCCCTGAATGTATTTTTTAGTCGCCGGTTTGCCGATATCGTGCAACAGAGCGGCCCAGCGTAACCACAAGTCCTGACTGTACAGCGATAAGGTGTCCAGGACGGTCAGTGTATGATAGAAATTATCTTTGTGTTTGACTCCCTGTACACGGTCTACACCTTTAAGCGCGGTCAGTTCCGGGAAGAAGATTTCCAATAATCCGGCTTCGTCCAATAAACGGATACCCCGGGATGGTTCGGGGGAAAGCATGATTTTATTGAATTCATCCATAATCCGCTCCATCGATACGATCGGAAGACGGTGACGGTATTCGGCTATGGCCTGGAAGGTATTTTCCTCGATTTGAAAATTCAATTGTGAAGCAAAACGGATGGCCCGCATCATGCGTAGGGGATCGTCCGAGAAGGTGAGGCCTGGGTCCAGGGGTGTTTTGATCAGGCGTTCCTCCAGATGCTGCAAGCCTCCGAAAGGATCGATCAAAACTCCGTAATTCTCCTGATTCAAGGAGATAGCCAGTGCATTGATCGTAAAATCGCGGCGTTTTTGGTCGTCGTCGATCGTTCCTTCTTCGACGATGGGTTTACGTGAATTAGCCCGGTAGGACTCTTTGCGGGCTCCGACAAACTCGATCTCCATACCTTTATACCGGAACATGGCAGTACCGAAGTTTTTAAATACCGATACCCGCAGATTACCTAACCGCCGGGCAGCAGTTTCGGCTAGCTCGATACCACTGCCGTGAACGACAATGTCGATATCTTGGGAAGGACGCTGTAATAACAGGTCACGGACATAGCCACCGATGACATAGGCTTCTATGCCTTTTTCGGCGGCTATCCCGGAAAGTATTTTAAAAATCGGATGCTTCAACGGTAATTGCATGTCGTCTGAATAGTTTTGCCTGCAAAAATACGAAATTTAACCGACTATTTCAGAAGCATAAGGACATATTCAGGAAAAAGCCCCGGTTATACATTTTTCCTCCCTGTACATCGGAGATATTTCCCAGACCTAACAGGTAGCCGAATTCAAAGTCAAAAGAAGTGAGACGCATGTTGGTGGCAAACCGTAAACCGTAATCCCAGGGACTGGTTTTAAATAAATCGTTGCCGTATCCGGTGTTGTTTTTAAGTTTTTCTCCGATACGGACAGCCCCGTAAGGACTCACACTCAAGCCTTTCCACCAGCCGTTCTGGCGATCCTGGTAAAGCCAGGTAAATTTCACCGGAAGTTCCAGATAGTTTTGCCGGATAGTAACCTCTTGGTTCTTACCTCCTTTAGAGGTGAAATACAGTCCCGGCATCACCGCCCAATGTTTTCTCTGATGAGCAAAGGAAAATCCGACTTCATAACCGATCCGGTAGTTAAAATCGACTGCGGATAACGAACCTGAGGTTTTCAGGGTGGTTGTGTTAATGGCTGCCGTAATCTGTAATTTCCAGGCATGATGTCTCTGTTTATATAAAAATTTTTGGAAGCAAGTCGGTTCGCTCTCCTGGAGATGGAAAGTTTGCGGGGAAATACTGTCGAGGGCAGAAGCGGCCGGTTGCAGGAAATTCATGAAAGCGCTCGAATCCATATAACCGGTATGCCGACGAAGGATCTTTTCGTCCGGACTGACTAATACCAGATAAGGAATTGCGGCTTGGGTATTGTGGTAACGGTAACATAAGGCCCTATCCTCCGGATCCCCGATTTCGAAATAACCGGGGATACACCGTTCTCCGACCGTTTGTATGATTCCGGGATTCTGAAAAATAGTTTCTTCCATTTGCCTGCAGGGACCACAGAAATGGGAAGAAAAACAAAGGAGCATATTTTTATTTTCGCGCTTTGCCTGGGCCAGAACCTGACTGTAAGGGGTCCGGTACTGGAATAGGTGGGGGGATTCCATCTGTAAAGACGGGGAGTTGGCAGGTACTAAATCTCTGAGGGGGACCGCTTGCGGATCTGCTTTTAGAAATTTCATCATTTGGCCTGTCGTAACGGAGGAGGATTCTTTGATGATTTTTCCGTCCGGCGTCAGAATGCAGATGTGCGGGATTATGCCCGCCCTGTTGGGATTTACTTTGCATTGGAGCAATCGGAATTCAGGATATTCAATATCTGCATTCAGACAGATATAGTGTTGGTCGGCGTATCGGACTACCTGAGGATCTTCGAATACTACCTTTTTCATCATCCGGCAGGGACCGCACCAACTGGCTGTAAAACTAATAAACAGGTTCTTCTTTTCTTTTTTAGCCAATTGTAAGGCTTCTTCGTAAGTACCGTTGAAAAAATGGATCGCATTTCCCGAAAAGCTACAGGCAAAAAGCAAGATACATAATAAAATGAATTTCATCGCTGTAATTTGGATTCTGGTTATGACGTACAGGAAGGAGGAGGGTTTAAATATAAAGAATAAGCGGTACTTATTTAATACCGCTTATTCTTTATAGATATGGGCGTTAGTCTTTATACGATCCCGGAGAATCCCATAAAGGCCATGGCCAGCAGGCCGGCTGTAATCAATGCGATAGGGGAACCTTTCATCCCTTTGGGGATGGCTACCAGTTCGAGGTGTTCACGGATACCGGCAAAAATCGTCAGGGCCAATCCGAAACCGATCGCTGTAGAGGCTGCGAATACCAAAGACTCGAGTAAGTTGAAATCTTTTTGGATCACCATAATGGCAACTCCCAGTACAGCACAGTTGGTGGTGATCAAGGGCAAGAACACACCTAATGCCTGATAAAGCGAAGGACTGACCTTTTTCAATATGATTTCTACCATTTGTACCAAGGCTGCAATGATCAGAATAAAAGTAATGGTTTGCATAAAACCGATTCCGAACGGATCCAGGATAGTCTTTTGGACGATAAAAGTAACCAGGGTGGCCAGGATCATCACGAAGGTTACGGCTCCGGTCATCCCTAAAGCCGTAGAGACCTTTTTAGATACGCCCAGGAACGGACAGATTCCTAAAAATTGTGCCAGTACTATGTTATTGACAAAGACCGCAGCGATAAATATTAAGATATATTCCATAATTCGATTGTTTTTGATTTATGATTTCAGCTTTGCGATAGAAATGAAACAGGAATCGTAAGCCGTAAATCTAAAATCTGAAATTTAATTTGTTTTTCTGATCCGGTTTACGATAGCGATCAAATAACCCAATGCCAGGAATGCTCCCGGAGCCAGGACGAAGATCAGCATTCCGTAATTCTCGTTGAAGATCGGAAAATTGAATGCTTTACCACTTCCCAGTATTTCACGGATCGTTCCTAAAAGCGTCAGGCTCAATGTAAAGCCCAGTCCCATGCCCAAGCCGTCGAGCATGGAAGGAATCGCTTTATTTTTAGAAGCAAAAGCTTCTGCACGTCCCAATACGATACAGTTCACTACGATCAAAGGAATAAACAAACCCAATGATTCATGCAGTGAAGGCAGATAAGCGGCCATACACATATCCACTACAGTTACGAAAGCTGCGATGATGACGATAAAGGAAGGAATACGGATCTTATCTGGAATGATATTGGTAACCAGTGAGATCACCAGATTGGACATCACCAGTACAAATGCCGTAGCCAGCCCCATTCCCATGCCGTTGATGGCCGAAGTGGTCACCCCTAAGGTCGGACACATACCCAATAAAAGCGCAAAAGTCGGATTTTCTTTGAATATGCCGTTGGTTAAGACTTTTAAATTATTCATAGAATTGGAATTTTTGTTTTGAATTTACGATTTTAGATTCATCGTAAATCTGAAATCATAAATTATTTTGTTTGTTGTGTTGCTCCGGAAGCTGCATCCGCATTGCCTGCCAAACCGGCTGCTGCCCGGTTTACAGCGTCCAGAAATGCCCGTGACGAGATGGTTGCTGCTGTGATCGCATCTACGTCTCCACCGTCTTTCGATACTTTCAACCCTTGGGTACCGGGAGTTTTACCCGTAATATTTCCTTTCCCGTTGGGGGTGAACCATACATCCATTTTGGAACCTAATCCCGGCGTTTCTTTGTGTTCCAGCACCGAATAATTGGCTACGCTACCATCCGGATTGAATCCTACCATTAACCATATTTTTCCTCCGAATCCGTTGTTGGTATAGGTTTTTACTGCTGTTCCTATCAGTTCTCCGTTTTTCTTCGCCGGATAAAATTCCAGTTCTCCGCCGTCAGCGGTCTGGCTTTTCCAAACGTCGGCATTCGGGTCGTTGTCGAACTCTCCCGGAATCACCTCGCGGATCGCATTTACTTGTTTGGCTTGCTTGGCGGCTTCGATCGGGCCTGCTGTCAGTGAGTAGACATAGCCTACGGCTGCTGAAGCAATCAGGGTGACACTAAACAGGACCACCACCATATTTGTAAAGTTAGACTCTAATTTCTTTCCCATCGTTAATATATTTAAGATTTTTGATTTACACCGGTCGATCGGGACCGTAAATCATAAATTATGCAAATCTCACTGGTTTACAATATCTGTTGATCAGCGGAGTGAAAGCATTCATGATCAGGATAGCGAACGACATTCCTTCCGGATAGGCACCGAACACGCGGATCACAACCGTGAGGAGGCCGATTCCTATTCCATAGATGATCATTCCTTTGTTGCTCATCGGTGAAGTAACGTAATCGGTAGCCATAAAGATTGCACCTAACATCAAACCTCCGGATAACAAATGGAAAACAGGACCTGCATATAAAGAGGGATTGCAAAGATTCAGAATACCCGAAAATACAATTACAGTGACGAAAATGCTTACCGGAATATGCCAGGTAATGATTCTCCGGAATAACATATAGGCAAAACCGATCAGTAAGGCCAATGCTGCAACTTCACCCAAACTACCACCCATGTTTCCGATCAGCATGTTCTTGTAACCGATAAAACTCTCGGCCGATAATAAATCGGTAACGGACTGTCCGGTTTTTACCGCTTCTTTGAGCATAGCTAAAGGAGTGGCACCGGTTTGTGCATCGATATAAGATCCTGCAAATCCCTGAGCAAGCGGCCAGGTGGTCATTTGCACAGGGAAAGAGATAAGCAAAAATACACGGCCTACCAAAGCCGGGTTGAAAATGTTACACCCCAAGCCGCCGAAGCTCATTTTACCGATGCCGATTGCCACCAGGGCACCGATAACGATAATCCAGACCGGTAAGTTCGAAGGTACGTTGAAAGCCAGTAATACACCGGTAATCAAAGCTGAACCGTCGAAAATCGTCGGTTGCTGCTTGAGAAGAAACTTTTGAATTACATATTCAAAAAAGAGGCAAGCCACCACCGAAGTCAGGGTGACGATGATAGCTCCCATGCCGAAAAACAGCACAGAACAGATGAAAGCCGGAATGAGCGCTATAAGTACTCCATACATGTTCTTTTCGATAGAATCGCCACTGTGAACGTGCGGAGAAGGAGATATTAGTAATTTATTCATAATATTTGATCTACACCATTGACGTTATTTATTTCTTTCTACTACGGATCATAGCACCTGTCCGGGCTTTACCTAAACGGATATAGTCGAGCAACGGACGATCTGAGGGACAGGTAAAACTGCATGATCCACATTCGATGCAGTCCATGACTTTTTCTTCTTCCATACGTTCCAACAGATTGAATTGCGATAATTTCATCAGTAAATACGGTTCGAGCCCCATCGGGCAGGCAGAAACACATTTACCGCAACGGATACAATTACGCATGGGGCGGCGGGCCGCTTCCTTTTCGTTGATCAGCAATACACCGCTGGTACCTTTCATCACCGGTGAATCGATGTTTACCATCGTTCTTCCCATCATAGGACCTCCGCCGATCACTTTAGCCGTATCTTCAGGCATACCTCCGGCTGCTTCGATCAGCTTCGAAATCGGTGTACCGATACGGCAGAGGAAATTACCCGGATTTTTTACCGATTTACCGGTGACGGTGACTACCCGTTCGATCAGGGGTTTGTTTTTCATTACGGCTTCGTAAACCGCCAGGGCTGTTCCCACATTCTGTACAACGGCTCCCACGGCGATCGGAAGTGCTCCGGAAGGAACCGCCCGGTTGACCGTAGCCTGAATCAGTTGTTTTTCACCTCCTTGCGGATATTTCACTTTTAACGGACATATTTCTACGCCAAGTACTTTTCCGGCTATATCCTGCAAATGAGCTATCGCATCTTTTTTATTGTTCTCGATACCGATAATAGCCCGTTTGACATCGATCGCTTTCATCAGAATTTGTACACCGATAATAATTTCTTCGGCTTTCTCGAGCATGATCCGATGATCGGCGGTCAGGTAAGGTTCACATTCCACTCCGTTGATAATCAATACTTCGGCTTTATTGCCGGGAGGAGGGGTCAATTTTACCTGAGTAGGAAATGTCGCTCCGCCCATACCGACGATACCGGCAGCAGCGATTGCTTTGACTATTTCTTCTTTCGATAAAGTAATATTATGTGCCGGCTTTTCCGACCGGTCGATTTCGGGTATCCATTCGTCGCCTTCCACTTGAATGGTGATGGCAGGTTTCGATAATCCGGCGGCATCGATGATGTTATCGATTGCCGATACTGTGCCGGAAACCGAACTATGTATGTTAGCTGAAACAAAACCTGAAGCTTGTGCTATCAACTGTCCGGTTTTTACTTTATCACCTTTCTGAACGATAGGGGTTGCCGGAGCTCCGATGTGCTGACCGAGCGGAATAATCACCTTTTCGGGAATAGGTAAGACCTGTATTTTCCCAGCTGCCGATAATTTATTTTCAGGTGGATGGACACCACCGATTTTGAATGTCTTTAACACAGCGTATAAGTTTTAGATTTTTAATTTTTACTATCTGTTTCTGGTGTTTTCTGTGCTTCTATAGACTCGACCTGAGGAGAAGCACTGACCGGTGCTTTACCTACCGGATCGGTTGCCGTTTGTCCGGGGGTTGCACAACTGTTAGTCGGTTTGATCGTGGTTTGCTGGTTTTTTTCAGCTTCGGTTTCTGTCTTCCGGGGAGGAAAGTTCACTTCGTGGATCGCTCCGGTAGGACATACGCCGACACACTTCCGGCATAGACGGCATTTACTGTAATCGATATAAGCCAGATTGTTTTCCACCGTAATTGCATCGAACGGACATTCCTTGGCACATTTCCCGCAACCGATACAAGCTGCTTTACAAGCTTTCCGGGCTACTCCGCCTTTGTCTTTATTGACGCAGGAAACAAATACCCGCCGGTCTTTCGGTCCTTTGTTGCGCAATTCGATGATGTTCCGGGGACAGGCTTTCACGCAGGCGCCACAGGCTACACATTTGTCATCGTCGACTACAGGCAATAATGTCGTAGAATCCATGTGTATCGCATCGAACGGGCAGGCTGCAACACAGTCGCCACATCCCAGACAGCCGAATCCGCAGGCTGTATCGCCGACATATAAGGAATGTTCGATGGCACAAGAACGGGCTCCGTCGTATTGGCTGGTGCGGGGACGGTTTTCACAAGTTCCGTTACATCTGACTACAGCAATTTTAGGCGCCTGGGCTTTTACTTCCCGGCCTAAGGCTGCTGCAACTTTATTCATGGTTTCTGCTCCTCCTACCGGACACAGGATACCTTCCATCGTTTCCGATTTTACGGCAGCTTCTGCTAATCCCCGGCAGCCCGGATAGCCACATCCGCCACAATTGGCCCCCGGAAGTAAGCCTTCGACAATGTCGATACGCGGATCTTCTTCCACCTTGAATTTTTGCGCTACGAAATAGAGTATCACCGCAGATACAACTCCAATAGCACATAACGAAATAATAGTAATAACTAGTGTACTCATGTTTTATATTTAATAGTTGGCTATTTTTTCAACGGTAAAATTAATTTTCCGGGCAATTTTATTCCGGCAGAAATACAGGATAATAAAATATCCGGCCAGTAGGATGAGGCTGCTGATCGCTGCGTATAGTTCACTACTTCCGGATTTCTCTAAAAAAAAGATGGTGGCGATAATCAATATGGACGGCATAATATAAGCCAGTAATACCGAGTAGAAGGCGTTATTTACCGATGCGTATACGATTACTTTGTCTCCCGGACGAAGCTCTTCCCTGGGACGTTGAGCCGTGATAACTTTTTCTTTCATATCGGCAATTCCGCAGGCACTTTTAGCATGACAACCCGAACAAGCAGAGTGACTGATAATACTCACCTCCAACGTTTGTGTAGAGATGCTTTTTACAATACCTTCATGTTGTACTCTGCTGCTTTTACCCATATTCCCTTTTTAAAAACAAATGCAAAGGTAATATTAAAAGATGAAAAGTAAAAGGTTAAAAGTTAAAATATAAAAGCTGCCGGAAGGCAGCTTTTAGTTATTTCTTGCGCATGAAAATCTGAATCGGGACACCGGTAAATTTCCAGTTTTCCCGGATTTGATTTTCCAGATACCGCTTGTAGGGATCTTTTACATATTGCGGCAGATTGCAATAGAAAGCAAAAGAAGGAGCATGGGTCGGCAACTGGGTGATGTATTTGATTTTGACGTATTTCCCTTTAAGACTTGGAGGTGGATAATTTTCGATGGCCTCAAGCATGATCCGGTTGAGCTCCGATGTTTTTATTTTTTGAGTCCGGTTTGCATATACTTGCAGGGCAGCCTCCAATACTTTCAATAATCGTTGTTTGGTCAGGGCTGAAGCAAAGATGATATCGACATCTTTGAACGGAGCTATTTTTTCACGCAGGCTTTTTTCGTATTCGATCAGTGTTTTCCCGTCTTTTTCTACCAGATCCCATTTATTGACGACAATAACTACTCCTTTCCGGTTTCTTTCGATCAGATGGAAGATATTGAGATCCTGGGCTTCCATTCCTCGTGTCGCATCGATCAGAAGTATACACACATCCGATTCTTCGATGGCACGGATCGAACGCATGACCGAGTAAAATTCGACGTCCTCGCTTACTTTTGCCTTTTTACGTAATCCTGCCGTATCGACCAATAGAAAATCGTAACCAAAACGGTTGTAACGGGTATTCAACGTATCACGGGTCGTTCCGGCGATGTCCGTAACGATATTCCGTTCTTCTCCGATCAGGGCATTGATCGTAGAAGATTTTCCGACATTGGGACGTCCGACGATCGTGATTCGCGGAAGGTGGTCGGTATCTTCGATCGTATTCTCTTGAAAATGGGAGACGACCTGGTCTAACAAATCACCTGTTCCCGAGCCACTGACCGAAGAGATACAAAATAAATCTCCTTTTATTCCCAATCGGTAAAAATCCTGGGCTTCATAAAGCCGCTCGTGATTATCGACCTTGTTGGCTACCAGGTAAACCGGTTTATCGATATTCCGTAATAAACGGGCAAAATTTTGATCCAGGTCGGTCACTCCGATCTCGGCGTCTACCATAAAAAGAATGACATCTGCCTCGTCGAGAGCCAGAATGACTTGTTTATTGATCTCCTCTTCAAAAATATCGTCACTGTTGGAGACATATCCACCGGTATCGATGACTGAAAAATCCTTCCCGTTCCAGGACGATTTACCGTAGTTCCGGTCACGTGTCACACCGCTTTCTTCATTTACAATCGCTTTCCGTGTTCCGACAAGGCGGTTGAAAAGTGTCGATTTCCCTACATTGGGCCTTCCTACTATTGCTACTATGTTACTCATAAAATATAAAGTAAAAAGCTAAAGGCTAAAGGCTAAAAGCTAGGGCTGAAAATCGATCGGCCTATAGCTTTTAACTTTTAACCTTTTACTTTATTTGTTTGCATATCCGAAATTTTTTAACTCACTGTCTTTATTACGCCAGTCTTTCAGCACTTTGACGTATAAATTGAGAAATACTTTTTTACCGAAGAAGGCTTCGATATCGAGCCGAGCCTGGGTACCGACTTTTTTCAGGGCTTCTCCCTGGCTTCCGATGATAATCCCTTTTTGGGAAGAACGTTCTACATAGATGACAGCCATGATGTTGATCCGTTTGTCGTCTTCTTTAAATTCTTCCACTTCCACTTCTACGGAATAGGGTACTTCTTTGTCGTAATACTGCAAAATTTTTTCACGGATAATCTCGTTCACAAAGAACCGGGAAGGTAAATCGGTCAGTTCGTCCTTGGGGAAAAAAGGTTCACCTTCGGGTAATAATTCTACAATCCGTTTGTATAAATTGTCGACATTGAAATTCTCGGTTGCCGAAAGAGGAAAAATTTCTGCCCGGGGAATCAGGCTTTTCCATTTATCGAACAGTGCTTCTAATTTCTCTTGAGTGGTAAGATCTATTTTATTGATAACCAACAATACCGGGATGTCCGATTTATTGACTTTATCGATAAAATCCAGGTTTTTCTCTATGTTTTCGACTACATCGGTTACATAAAGAATGATATCGGCATCGACTAAAGCCGATTTAGAAAATTCCAGCATATATTCCTGCATCTTATAGCTGGGCTTTACCACTCCCGGAGTATCCGAAAATACAATCTGATAGTCGTCGGTATTTACGATTCCCTTGATCCGGTGACGGGTAGTTTGTGATTTGGAGGTGATAATAGAAATTTTCTCTCCGACCAATCGGTTCATTAAAGTAGATTTCCCTACATTCGGATTTCCTACGATATTGACAAATCCAGCTTTATGCATATTCGGTTTCGATATTATGGTTTTATCCGGCAAAGATAGCGATTTATACGGAATTTTAATACTTTTGCTACCTACTGAAAAAAAATAAAAAAAATGATAATAGGTTCATTAACACAGACGAAACGATTTGAAATTCTGCATCCCGATTTCAAAAAGGTATTCGAATATGTTCGGTCGGGGAATTGGCAGCAGGTGACTGCCGGGAAAATAATACTTGAAGAAGATAAAATTTGGGTGAATGTGGATGAAGTGACGGGGAAATCCAGGGAAGCGGCGAAACTGGAAGCACATAACCGGTTTATCGATATCCAGATCCCCTTATTGCAGGAGGAAACTTTCGGGTGGGAAGAGCGGGGCCGCTTGGCGATGGAAGAAGAAGAAGGCTATCAGGTACAAAATGATATCCTGTTTTATCAGGAACGGCCTGCTTTGTATTTTACGCTGCCGGTTGGAGACTTTGTGATCTTTTTCCCGGAAGATGCTCATGCTCCTTGCATCGGGAACGGTAAAATGAAGAAAATGGTGGTTAAAGTTAAATTATAGATTAACAATCGGGAGAGATTTGCGTATGGAAAGGCATAGTTTTTGTTAGGCGATGTTAGATAATTAAAAACAATTTAAAGTATGAAAAAATTATTTACACTAGTTGTTGTTGTTGTATTGATGGTTGTCGGTGCAAAGGCACAGACGGAAATTGTGGTCGGACCGAAAGTCGGTTTGAATATGACCAATATTTCGAATTCCGATAAGAAAAATAAACTGAGTTTCCATGTGGGTGGGTTCGCTGAATTCAGGTTTAACGATTATTTTGCTATCCAGCCCGAATTGGTGTATTCAAGACAGGGAGCCCGGGATAAAATCAATGGCGATAAACTTAAATTGCGGGCTAATTACCTGAATATTCCGGTATTGGCCAAGTTATATGTGTTGGATGAGTTGAGCGTCGACCTGGGACCGGAATTCGGTTTTGCCCTGAATGCTAAAGCAAAGTATAAAGATGGCGATACGACGGTCAAACATAAAATGAATGATATAAATACACTGGCCGTGAATTTTGCTATCGGGCTTTCTTATAATTGGGATGATTTTATGTTCTCGGCCCGTTATAATCTGGGGTTGAGTAATGCTTTCGATAAGGATAACTATGACGGGAACAATAAAAACCGTGTATTCCAGCTGTCGGTTGGGTATCGGTTCGGTGGACTGTTCTAGGATAAAATGAATCGGTCATATAAAAAGCTCCCGGTGATGTGCCGGGAGCTTTTTTTGGTTTCCAGCCCTTTCAACTGTTTTTTCCTTTCAGTAGATCCCGGATTTCGGTCAGCAATTGTTCTTCTTTACTTGGAGCCGGTGGAGGAGTGGGCTTAGTTTCTTCTTTTCTTTTCATACTGTTGATCAGCTTGACGAATAAGAAGATAGAAAAGGCGATAATCAGAAAATCCAGGGCTGTATTGATAAAATTGCCGTAATTGATACTGACGGCTTCAGTGACTTTTCCTGTAACGGCATCGGTATGTGCATGTTTCAGGACGATTTTCAGACTTTCAAACTTTACTCCTCCGATCAGCAGTCCGATCGGGGGCATAATGATATCGCTTACCAGAGAAGAGACGATCTTACCGAAGGCGCCTCCGATAATGATACCGACAGCCATGTCTACAACGTTGCCACGCATGGCAAAAGTTTTGAATTCTTTTAAAAAGCTCATATTGGTCTTATTTTGGGTGTTTATTTACTGGTTTTTGACAGGTCTCACTTTTTGTCCTTCCCGGATGGAAGCTATTCCGGCTATAATAATCAGATCGTCCGGGTTCAAGCCAGCCTCGACAAGGATATGATCGTTGTATTTTTTTATCCTGACTTGCTGACGATGAGCTGTATGGCTTGCCGGGTCGACGATCCATACATATTCCTGATGGTGTGCTTCTTGTAAGGCACTGGCCGGAAGGACGAATTTGTCGGATATCATATTGTCGACTTCAACGATCACTTTACACGAAAATCCTGGAAATACATTTTGCCGATACGGGGCGAACTGTTTGTCCGTAATAAGTAGAGTCACCGGTATCCCCGAACCGTTCGAGGAATAGATATACTCTTTGACCTCTGTCGTGAAAAGTTTTCCTTTTTGGGAATCGAATTCGACATAGATCTTTTTCGGGATGTCGAGTAGTTGGATACTGGTTTCGGGAAGCATGAAATTAACTTCGATGTCTTTAGGATCTACCAGACGGACGATCGATTGCCCGGTAAGTATTTCTTCGTGATTCTCGACGAAGCGTTGTTCGATAAACCCGTCGAATGGTGCGGTCAGTACGGTGTAATCCAGAGTACGCCGGGCCATATTCAGGGCTGAAGTGGCCTGAATATAATCGGTTTGGGCTATTTCCAGGTTTTGTTTGGCTACGGCATTGGCAGCATAGAGGCGCTGATTACGTTCGTAGATAGATTCGGTTGTTTTATAATTGGCTAAAGCGGTTTGATATTGCCGTTGGTAATCATAGGGATCGATTCGGGCGATCACCGTTCCTTTTTTTATTTTTTGGCCGGTGTTGACATTGACTTCGGTCAGGGTACCCGGCAAACGGAAGGCCAGTATACTGAAATTCCGGGCTGTTACGGTTCCGGTATATTGATGGTTGAAAGTGCCTAAGGCTTCGACTTTTATCACCCTTACCGGCCGGGGCAGATCGGAAAGAGTAGCTTTCTTTTTTCCCTGACACGCCAGACAAAAAGAAAGTATCGATATGAAAACCAGGTAACGAAATTTCATCGTAAAAATCGTAAATGTTTTTTCATTTTTACGATGAAAGTCACCTCACTGGTTGCAAGGAAAGAGATATATTTACTGTTTTTTAGTATTTAAAACTGCTTCCTCCTAAAAATTCCCGGATGATCGAGGTCGGTGGAATTTCACGGGTCGGTACAGCCCGGATGTAAGAAAAAAATTTCAATAAGCGTAAAGCTTTGGAATGTTCGGGGTGCTGTTGGGTTACTTCCCGGAGTAAAGGTTCAGCCTGTGTTTTTAATGCTCCTAATTCATAAATCAAAGCAGAATTGAAGATCGCGTCGGCTTCTTCCTGGTAGGGTACGATATGTTTTTGTTCGCCCAGCAATACACTTTCCCAACGTTTCAGGGTATCGAGGGCGGAATAATTCCGGTATTTGTAATCGCGTACCATGCGCCGGATCAGACGATTATCTGTCGGATTGATCAGGTTGTGATTATCGATAGCGATAGAGGTCAGCGCAGAAACGAATATCTTGAAAAGGGTTTCCGGCGGCAGCAACCGGGTGAGTTGGGGATTCAGCCCATGAATACCTTCGACGATGATCACATTGTTCCGGGCGATTTTTAGCTTTTCACCGTCATAATAACGTTGTCCGGTTTCGAAAGAGAATTTAGGAATTTCGACCTCTTCCCCTTTTAGTAACCGTTGTATATTATCCGTAAAGGTGGCGATATCGAGGGCATCGATAGACTCATAATCGTATTCCCCTTTTTCGTCTCTCGGAGTAAATTCGCGGTTGACGAAGTAATTGTCCAGAGAAAGATTGACGGGTTTCATGCCATTGACCATCAGTTGTATGGCCAATCTTTTGCTGAACGTGGTTTTCCCGGACGAAGAAGGACCGGAGACCAATATCACTTTTACCTTTTTATGCCGGGCCTTGATTTTATCGGCGATAAGCGAAATTTTTTTCTCGTGGAGTGCTTCGCTGATTTTGATCATAGGACCTGAATATTTCAACTCCACGATTTTGTTCAGATGCCCGATATCGGTCACTTCAAGGATTTTTCCCCAGCGTTTGTATTCACTGAATACCTGATACAACTTATCTTGTGGAATGACAGGCAGTACCCGGGTCGGATCGGTCCGGTCGGGAAGTTGCAATAGCATACCTTCTTTATAGGGGATCAGACCGAATGTTTTCAGACAACTGGTCGAAGGAGCCAGGGTCCCATAAAAATAATCGGGAAGATCGTTCAGATAATAAAGGGAAGTGAAAAGTTTTCCCCGGGTTTCCATTAAGTCTGCTTTATCTTTCAACCCTCTTTTTCTGAAAATAAGAACTGCTTCGTCGGTAGGGATTTCTTCCCGTACAATCGGATAGTCGGCTTGAATGATTTCTTTCATTTTATTTTCCAGTTCGGAAATGATTGCCGGAGTCAGTACGATTTCTTTGTTGACGATCCGGCAAAAAATGCCGTTCGAAATAAAATATTCGGCCCGAAGTGTTTTCTTCGGAAATAATTGGGCTACAGCTTGATATAGTACGAAAATCAACGAACGCGAATAAATGCTGTATCCGTCCAGGGTCGTGACATCGATGAAGTTGACCCGCAGAGGGGTCATTACAACGAACTGCAAGTCCTGTAACTGATTATTGACCAAAGCCCCGAGGATGTGATTATGGTTTTCCGGGAAGATGATCTTTTTTACATCTCTAAGTGTAGTGCCTAACTCTATTTCGTATTCCTGGTGTGTATTTTCACAAGTAATATTGACTGTCCTCATATTTATACATTTAATGCTTAGCTAAAGTAATAACAAAAAATGTATAAACAAATACCGTGCCTCATCTAACGTGATTTTTATTATTTGTACAGTTCTTTTTTCTTAGGGATACTGATCGTGTAAGTTTTGTGTCGTGGATTTTTTAAATCGGTTTTCCGGAGCCAGGGGTTGAAACGCTTCAGGGTTTTATAGGTAATCCCTTGCTCTTGCGCAAAATCGGCCCAGCTTTTGACAGGACCTTTCACTTCTACTGTTTCTGTTTTTTCGAAAGTATAAACGGTATTTACTTTAAAATTGTACAGTTCGGGATGATTCATAATCTGTTTCAGGGCCAGAATCCGGAATACATAACGTTCCGTTTCCTCTCCCAACAGGAGATTGTAATAATTCGTTTCTTTCTGGAGGTCCATTTGCCGGGAAATCATAGCTGCGCCTGCATTATACGCAGCTGCAGCCAGTGTCCACGAACCGAATTTCTCATAAGCTTTTTTGAGATAGGCGGCAGCGGCTTCTGTCGATTTTTCGATGTGATAGCGCTCGTCTACTTCATTATTGATTTCCAAACCGTTTTCCTTTCCGGTACCTTTCAGAAACTGCCATACTCCGACTGCTCCGGCAGGTGATTGGGCCTGAGGGTTCAGACGGCTTTCGATGACCGCCAGGTATTTGAAATCTTCCGGGATACCGTTCTTTTCCAAAATCGGTTCCATCAGTTGGAAAACCCGGGGAGCCGTTTGTAGAATCTGAATGGTATGTGAATGTAAATAAGAATTGACGATCAGTTCTTTCCGAAGTGCTTCCTGTACATCCAGGCGTTGCAACGGTACGGTCTCTCCGGCAAAAGTCAGGGCCTCGGGCATATAGGCATCGCTATAATAACCTGAAGTTGAGGATTGAACCGGAGTAGAAGCCGTTGCGATCGGTGAATTACTTTTGCAGGCAATAAACAATAATCCGGCTACATTCAAGAGTGTGATAATGACACAGATATAGATTACCGTATTTTGTCTTTTCATTGTAGATTTATAAATTTATATTTGTACGTGCAAAGTTAATAAAAAGATTAGAAAATAATGATTAGGAATAACGATTAGAGCTCCCAAGAGCAACTCAGTAACTCAATAACTCAGCAGCTCAGCAACTCAACAACTCAGTAACTCAACAACTTTTATGAATAGGTATAATTTTGATCAAATGATTGACCGTCGGAACACCGATTGTGTGAAATACGACGGTTTGCAGGATGTTTTCGGGTGTGCGGATCTGTTGCCGATGTGGGTGGCCGATATGGATTTCCGGGTTCCCCCGGAGGTGCAGGAGGCAGCACGTAAATGTTGTGAACAGGGGATTTTCGGTTATACGTTCCGTTCGGATGATGGTAAGGATGCTTTTCGTAATTGGGTGAAACAGCGGTATCGTTGGGAGGTAAAGGAAGAATGGTTGTCTTCCAGCCCCGGGATTGTTACTTCACTGGCGATTTCTGTCCGGGCTTTTACTAAGTCCGGCGATAAGGTGATGATTATGACTCCGGTATATCCTCCGTTTCATGCCGTAGTAAAGGATAATGGCCGCGAATTGGTATGTTGTCCTTTAATAAGAGATACCGAAAAGTATGTGATCGACTGGGAATGCTTCGAACAGGGGTTACAAAAAGGAGTGAAAATGCTCATTCTGTGTAATTCTCATAACCCTGTCGGACGGGTGTGGACCCGTGAGGAATTGGCAAGGATCGGAGAATTGTGCTGCCGTTACGATGTCCTGATTCTATCCGATGAAATTCATGCAGATCTGGCTTTGTTCGGACATCGGCATACGGTTATGGCTTCTGTGTCGGAGGAGATCGCTGCCCGTACGCTGACCGCTATGGCTCCGAGTAAGACTTTCAATATCGCCGGTATGATGAATTCGGTGATTATTGCTTCCAACCCTGAGATTCTGGAGGTATACAATCGTGAATTAACGACTTTGCACCTGGACTTGGGAAATATCTTCGGACACGTTACTTTGAAAGCGGCCTATCGGTATGGGGCCGGTTGGTTGGAGGAACTGACCCGGTATCTGGAAGGGAATGTACAGTTCGCTTTGGATTATTTCGAGAGAGAACTACCACAGATCAAAGTATTGAAACCCGAAGGTTCGTTTTTATTGTGGCTGGATTTCCGGGGGACCGGTTTGTCGCATGAAGCCTGTGGAGAACGATTGGTGAAGATAGGAAAAGTCGGACTGAACGACGGTCTGGAATTCGGTGAAGAGGGCAGGGGATTCCGCCGGATGAATATCGGATGTCCCCGTTGTGTTTTGGAAGATGGCCTGGAACGGATAAAAAGAGCTTGTCTGTAAATTTTTTGTAAAGGATTATTTATGCAAAACAAAAATGAATGTCTATAAAGTTTTTTCTGTACAGATTTTAATTTTTGGAAATAAGTAGGGAAAGAAAGGTACTGACGGGAGAGTGGGGAGGAAAAGAGGGTAAAAGCAGGGCAGCCCTTGATTTTCAGATAGAATCGGGTGAGGATTATCTGTTGAGTTCCGCTTCCAGCATTTTTTTCAATTCGGGGTTGGAAGGCCGGGGAGCATCTGCTGAGACAATGTTGCCTTTTTTGTCAAAGACCATGAAACGGGGAATACCGTTGATTTTATAGTCTTTTGTGATTTTGCTCCAGCCATTGGCTAAGAGTTGGATACCTTTTAACCCCTCTGTTTCGATGAAATCCAGCCATTTTTGTTTGTCTTTCGCTTCATCGACAGAAACGCCTAAAAAGACCACATCGGTGCCGTGCATCTCCTTCTTCAGGTTTTTCAGATGGGGGGATTTCCTTCCGGCAGGGGCTGCACCAGGTGGCCCAGACGTCTACCAGTACCACTTTCCCCTTGAAGTCGGACAGCGATACTCTATTGCCTTCCACGTCGGGGTAGGTAAAATCCGCCGCCGGGGAACCGGCTTTGGTGTCATACAGAGGAGCTCCTAACGCTTCGATACGTGCTTTGAGAGAGGGCGTTACAAAATATTTGCCGTATTTTTCCATACCTGCCGAATATTGTTCGTAGGATCTATATCGGCGAAACTCATTGTTCTGCAGATATTCGCCTATCAGATGGTCGTTGTGTAAAAAGGTAATCACATCGTCCGGATTATATCTCTCTTTTTCCCCTGACTCCCGGTTGGTAAACTCGGCGTACACGCCCGGCATTCTGACCCCTTCCGGAAATTGCGATACGACATCCGTCGTATATTTCTGCGGTGAGGCAATGTGTTTGTAGTACTCCGGCCACATGAACTTTTCGGGATGCTTGTCACGGGGTGTGGCGAGGAAGAGCAGCGCATAGAAATCCGTGGAATAATCCACCTATATTTTCGTGCAGGATGATATTCAGCTCACGTTGGCCTGTATATTTTGCTTCCTGCGAAAGCATACCGACGAAAGAAAATATCAGTGTCGGATCGGTTCCGGCAGGTAAAGTTAATTCGTAGTGGCCGTCGTTGTCCGAAACGACACCGATATTGGTTCCTTTGATCCGTACCGTCACGCCGGGTAGGGGACTGCCTTTGCTATCCGTCACTTTCCCTTTGATCACCGTTTTTTCCTGTGGGGCGGCAGCATCTGCTTGCTTGACCACAATATGATTACTGTTCAATATATAGGTGAGACCCAGGGGATTCAATAATTCATCCAGCACTTTGCGGATGTCTTCCTGCCGGGCTTCGACATCCACTTTCCCTTTTGAGTCGGTGAGCAGGGTATTGTACAAAAATTTCAGTCCGGTCTGGGCCTCTATCCGGTTGAAAACTTCTTCCAGAGAAGTTTGTTTCAGATGTAGGTCCAGTGTATACTGTTGGGAATACACTTTCCCCTGGACACCACACACGAGTGTCAGCATAAAGAATAGCACACATTTCATCATTCTGCTTACTTGTTGCAAGCCACCGGAATCTTTCCAATCCGGCAACAACCGATTGTTTTTTTTCATAAATTTGTTGTGTTAAAACGATTTGTAAATTGTTTATACAAGTTTGCAACCGGTTCTTGTGCAAGAAGAAGCGGTTGCTTTTTTTATTTTCTCCTGACAATAACCTCCTTTCCTTTTATGTCGAATGTAAGTTCGTCCATCAGCTCGAAGGTGTGCAAGACCTCCCGGATGGAAGCATGACGATTGATTTTCCCCATGTAAAGAATAGATTTCAATGCTTCGTTCTGATAATGGGTGTCGAACAGATACCAGCATCCCAGTGTTTTCATGACCTCTTCCAGGGGTTGCCGGTAAAAGGCAAACACGCCGTCTTTCCAGGCTGTATAATAATTCACGTCCACGGTTTGCTGCAACAGTGTTTTCCGGGTAGCGTCGTAATACCCCTGTTCGCCCGGTTTCAGGACGATCCATTGTTCCGTAGTGCCGATCCCCATCGATACGGTTCCGCTGATCAAGGTGGTCGCTTCGTTCGTGTCGTCGGGGTACGCCTTGACATTGAAGGAAGTACCTGTCACTTTTACCGCCGAGTGTTCCAGGCAAACCAGAAAGGGAGAACGGGGATCACGCTTCACGTCGAAATAAGCTTCACCACTGAGATATACGATTCTTTCACTCCCCGGAACGAATCGGTCAGGGAAGCGCAGACGGCTCTCGGCATTCAGAAATACGGTCGTGCTGTCGGGCAACAGGAAACTGAATTCTCCACCCCGGGGTACTTCCAGGCAATGGTAAACAGGTTGATCACCGTTTGCATCTCCGCAAGCGGCTTGAATGACCACCCGTCCCTGATCGTTATGCAACTTCATTTGCTGTGTATCCGTTTGCCGTAGTGTATCCAATAATACTGTTTCGCCTGAAGGGGTAATCAGCCGGGCCATGCGTTTTCCGGGATATATAGAGGTCTCCTCGCTGGCTAAGGGGAGAGAAACAGGAATCTTGCTATACCGGTAGACTGCCAGTCCCCCGAAAAGAATAGCGACAGAAGCTGCTGCTACCAGCCACCACCGGCGGTTGCGCCGCATGTTTCTTTTACGGACCACCTGTTGCCACCCTTCCCCGGGGTCGTAGCATCTGATTTTGGACAACAACTCATTTTGCCGTTCATCGTCACACCATTTTTGGAAATAAATCCGGTGTTTTTCCGATTGTGCCAGCCAGTTGTCCAGTTCTTTTTTCTCCGGTTCGGATAGTTTCCCAGCCCAATGACCCAGAATAAGCCGGATAATAGTAATGTCGTTTTTTACTCCCATTTTGCAACCATTTTGTATTATTACACGATGATATGCAAAAAGGGGTAAATGAAAATGAATTTTTTTATTTTACCGGTGACTTCGGATTAATTAAGGAAAAAGTAACCGAAATCACAGACCGAATAATAAGGCGAACAGCGGGTACAACTCTTGCAGATTTTTTCGCAGTATCTGTTTGCCCCGTTTCTTTTGGGCTTTTACCGTTTCAATACTGATTCGCAGGGTTTGGGCCGCTTTCTCGTTATTCATCCCCTCGAAATAGCACAACTCAAATACTTTACGGCATTCCCGGGGTAATTTTTCTATTGCTTTTCTCAGCCGGCTGAAAATTTCCGTTTCGATCATCCGGCATTCGAATTCGTCCTGTTCTCCTTCATGTTTCAGATAACTCAGGTAGTGTTCCCGCGAGAGACGGTTGCGTAAATGGTTCAGACAATCGTTTTTTTATGGTCAGATATAAAAAGTTTTTCAGATGTTACTCACTTTGGACTGACTGTCGCTTTTCCATTAAGCGGACAAAAACCTCCTGAACGATGCCCCGGGCCGTTTCATCGTCCTGTACATACCGAAAGGCAAAATAACACAGCGAACTATACCAGGAAGTAAAGATTTTTTCTACTTCATAGGCATATGTCTTTTCCATACTCATGCTTTCGTCGTTAGTTATCTGTTGCGCGACTTTTATGCAAAGATAAAGTATTCCGCTTGATTCGCAAAAGCCACTGGCTGAATCCCGTATCAAAAATACTAAATTTCTACATGTTCAGATTTTCTTACGCTGCCAGGAAGCGAATCTCATGAAAAGCCAGGACACCAGACCGATGAGGGTTCCATAAGTAAATTCACTGGTCCATACCCATTCTACGCGGGTGGATATGTAAGAAGCGAAAAACCAGACAGAAAAGGTGTAGGCGATCAGTACGACAGATTCCAGTATCAACGCATTGGTCGTATTACCTGTACCTGATACGGCTTCGAACAGTGGAATTCCGAAGCTCATAGCGATCGAAGCACAGCAGCTAACCAGCAAAGAAGGAATAGAGGCATCGGCTAAGACCAAATCGTCGGTGTAGATAGAGAGCACCGTATGAGGGATAAACAAACAGCATAAGAGTACCGGCAGAATGGCGATCAGCCCTTGTCCGATCGTTTTGAAGACAGTCGGCATCACTTCGTTTTGTTTCCCTTCGCCGATCAGGCGGCTGGTGAGCGTATTGGCCGTTGCACCGAAAGCAAATACGGGGATCATAACGAGCATATAAACACTTCTCACAATACCGGACACCGCAATCGGTGTCTCGCCCATATGTTCGACCAGAGCGAAGAAAATAAACCATGTCCCGAAAGAAAGTAACTTTTGGATCATGGTGGGAAAAGCCAGTTTCAGAACCGATTTCATCAGCCAGCCTTCCAGTTTATGAAAATAGAATAAGGAATAAGTTTTTAGCGGAAGCTTGACGAGCGTATACCCGATAAAGAAAAATGTAGCGGATATTTCGGCACATACAGAAGCGAGTGCTGCACCACCGACACCCATTTCGGGGAAACCCCATTTACCGAATATCAGGACATAATCGAGGAATATATTCACCATAGCCATGATGGCTGTCGTGAAACTGATGACTTTGGTATCGGACAGCCCGATATATAAAGAACGGAACAAAAAATTAAAACATACAAAAATAATACCGTAATGCCGGTAATCCATATATTCTACTGCAGCGGCGTAGATATTAGGCGACTGGATGATCCTGGCCAGAATATCGTTGGTGAAATAATGTTGTATCAGAAACAGACCTGTAGACAGAAAAAGCACGAAAAACAACCCGTGCTCGAAAATCACCCCGATCCGGTCCAGACGCCCTTCACCCAGGCGGCGGGCAACGATGATCTGTATACCGATGGCGAATCCCCAGGCTAAAGTCGAATAAATATAATAATAAATACCTGCCATCATCGAAGCTCCCAAAGCGACAGCACTGACCCGTCCCAGAAAAGCCGTATCGGTTAAGGCGATCAGGGTTTGTGCCAGATTTCCGAAGATAATCGGAAGGGCTATCGTCCAGATGATTTTATTTTTTACGGAGCTTCTCATGTGCTGTGGGAACGATTAGAAAGCTTCGGTCATATTCATATAAATACCCCATTTCTGTCCGGGTTCTTTGCCGATATCCAGACGGAAATTTTTGCGGGGTTGTAACTGAATACGAAGTCCGATACCATAGTTGAGTTTCCATTTATCCCAGTCGGCCGGGGTTTTTCCGATCGTACCCGTACCGATCCAGGCAACCCCTCCGAACTTCGACCAAAAGGCGCCCCGGGCATAAGCTTCCTGCGACATAAACATGTGCCGGTATTCGATAATGCCGTAAGCCATCGATTTATCCCGGTATTTACCCCAGGCGTAACCGCGCAGATCGAAGGGATTACCGAAGTTCGGCAGTTCGCTGTAAGGGACGTTATCCATACCGATCTGGGTTTTGGCTGTCCAGGCCAGCGTGCTCCGGCGTTTGAAGACCTGACGGAATTGGCGGTATTCCAGTTCCAGCATTTCATAATTGTAATTTCCGCCCAGATATTTCCCGTACAGGGTTCCCATTGCGCTTAGGAATACGCCCTCGAAAGGGGTAGCGACATCATCCCGGGTATCGTACTGGAACAAAGCACCTATTCCGATATTGTGATAACGGTTACCATATTTCAGGATGGCCGGATTGGTTTTCATCCAGTCGGCCAAGGATTTCGTATAATTATAGTTGAAATCCAGAAGTGTACCTACGTATATATTCGGTTTCACTTCCCACACAAAACGGGGAAAGAACTGCACGCTGGCTTTATGAAAGGTCACCGAATCCTTATCGTAACGGTCCTTTAGTTCCTCGGCTTTTTTGATTTCATCATAGCCGACGCCATAAAAATTGGCCGGTTCGGTACGATAACCGTATTTGATGTAAATACGGAATTTATTTTCATTGAAAAACAACGTACCGGCTCCTGCTGCGACGAAAGTCCCGTTGATAGAGATATTGAAGCCTACCGGGATAAAAGACCGTTGGCTGATGGTATCGTCGGGGTTCATCCGGAAAGTCATCAACATGGCGCCACCGACTCCCAGCGAAGCTTCGGGGTTATAGGAAGGACCTCCAAGAATGGAAAGCCATACTTTTTTATGGGCACGGATCGAATCGCGCCTTTGCTGGCGGGCAAATTGTTTCAGTTGGCGTACGGTCCAGGTCTCGGTCACAACGACGGTATCTCCCGGTGTCGTGATTTTTACAGAATCTTGCTGTGTAAATGCAGGGATCGCTACCAACAGTAGCAGGACAAGAAGTAATAGTTTCATAGTTGTTCTTAAATGTGCCAAATTTACTTCAAAATTTGTGCCAATCGGAATTATATGTGTTAATTTATATTATGACAATGATATACCAATGGCTATCGACTCTATCGGATAAAAGAGGTTACTAATCTATTATCAGATTACGAAACGGATATCATTTAGGTTTTATATTCACATCTGGTTCTGATCGGTTCGTTTTCTCAGATTATATCTATAATAACCTTATTATACAAAAATAGGATAAAATAAAAAAGTGGTTACCCTCATTTCGGGAATAACCACTTTTCAATATAAGCTACTTCGAATAATAGATTTCTTGTTTTTTGTACTAATATACAAACTTATAGGCGATATCATTAAATATGACATATCCGGCGTTGTCCTTTGTGAATGTTGTTACATAAGGATGAGTCCTTGGCATTGGAGGTGCTTCTTCCCATTCGTCTGTCAAGTAATTATAACGACAACAATACCAATAAGGTGGAGCTGCATCTAATCCTAATTCTCCTCCTACAATATAAGCATATTCCTGTCCGTCGATAGTTAAAAAGAAGCATAGGAACGTGTAATTCCCGGATATCTATCAGGTAAAAGAGTATTTAACGGTATAAAGCGAAACTCTTCCGGGTTGAATTTATAAACATCCCGGCTATATTCGTGAGCATTATGACCGAAACAAAGATAGACGGTTCCGTTGAGTTGAGATCTGCCTAAGCCTACATAAGCTTTATTTTCGATTACGAAAGCAATGGCCCCGATTTTTGAATTCCCTGGAAAGTCCTTCATTTTATCCCATCCGATGTAGTCTGTCGTTCTTTTATACTGCCATAGATTATTGCTGTGAGAATTCTCACAATCATATTTATTTTTATGATTTATATTTGGCATATTTGAATATGACCATTATAATTTTTACTTTTGAATTCATTGGTCTTAAAAAACTTTGTTGATACATAACAATTATTAAATTATTGGCGGACTGTGAATAAGTTTTGGAATATTAATTTTAATTTTGCAAAAAAAATAAAGGAAGACAGTATTAATAATGAGATTCTAAGCATAAAAGTTTTAAGAATTGTCAGTTCCTTATCAACTATTGAATCATTAAAAAATATGATTTTTAAGTTTGCGGGATATTCTTGTTGAATTTAAGACTGATGAATCAGTTGAATGTGTTGTAATAAATTAAGATGATGACGATAGAAGAACAAGTAAACGATGGTATTAAAAATGCCATGAAAGCTCACGATAAAGTTCGGCTGGAGACGATGCGTAATATCAAGAAAGTGATTTTGGAAGCCAAAACCCGCCCGGGGGCCAATGACCGGATCGATGATGCCGAATGTATCAAGCTGATTCAAAAATTAGCCAAACAGGGGAAAGAATCGGCAGAAATTTACAGACAACAGGGCCGCGAAGATTTGTACGAGCAGGAGAGCGGGCAGGTGGCCGTGCTCGAAGAATTCTTACCGAAACAACTGGATGAAGCTGAACTGACTGAAGCTTTGAAAGCTATCATTGCCGAAGTGGGTGCTTCTTCTGCCAAAGATATGGGAAAAGTGATGGGCACCGCTACCAAAAAATTGGCCGGTCTGGCCGACGGTAAAGCGATCTCGGCTAAAGTAAAGGAATTGCTGGGGTGAGCACGTAAGGATCGTTGAATATAAAGTTTCCCGATTTTATTTAATCTCCGGTAAATCGATCCCCTTGATTTTGCGATAGAGATTCAGGGCATACGAGTCGGTCATGCCGGAGACGTAATCCACTACGGTCTGAATCTTTGTATACATAGAATCTTCCTTACTGACCTTGTATTGTTCGGGCATGATCGATAAGATATTCCGGGCGTAGTAAGTTTCCGGTTTCAGTACTGCATCCGTATATTCTTTGAGGATGGTTCCGAGTATTTTGAAACCGGCAATTTGAATCTGGGTTACCATATTCGTATGGTAGATTCGTCCGTAAGCTAAGGCGGTGCAGGCATCGTAGGCTTCTTTGTTCGTTCCGCTGACTTGTTTGATCAGGGTACTGTTGAAATCACCCTTCATGATCGCTTCGTAATTCTGGCAGAATACGTCGGCACAGGCATTGATCAGCTTATTGATGATTCCGGCTCTCAAAAAAGCAATCCGTTCATTTTTGTCGGTAACCGTCTTGAAAGTTTTGGTGATGATTTTCAGATCTTCTTTGTCTTCATTTTTGTCATAAAAGCTTTCCAGAATAGCGACGGTTTCGTCATAAGAAAGTATGCGTAGTTTATGTGAGTCTTCGATATCCATAATCTGGTAACAGATATCGTCAGCGGCTTCGACAAGGTATACCAGCGGATGGCGTACATATTGCAGCGGATGGTCACCGAGCTGGCGGATTCCCAGTTCCCCGGCTACCTGCCGGAAAATGTCTTTTTCACTCTGGAAAAAACCGTATTTGAATCCTTTGGGATTGGCTTTTGTCGATTCGAAGGGGTATTTGACGATAGAAGCCAGGGTGGTATAGGTCATGGTATAGCCTCCCGGGCGGCGTCCGTTGAAGCTGTGGGTCAGGAGACGGAAGGTATTGGCATTACCTTCGAAATGGCTTAGGTCATTCCATTCTTCGTCGGAAAGCAATTTTTTGAAATACAGGCCTTCACCTTCACTGAAAAAATAGGAAATCGCTTCTTCGCCCGAGTGGCCGAAAGGAGGGTTCCCCAGGTCGTGGGCCAGGCAACCGGTGCTGACAATGGTTCCGATTTCTTCCAGAATTTCCGGATTTTCGATCTCTACTTGCTGTTGTTTCAGGAATTGGCTGACCTTATTTCCGAGCGAACGTCCTACACTAGCTACTTCAAGGCTGTGAGTCAGACGGTTGTGAACAAAAATATTACCCGGAAGGGGAAATACCTGCGTTTTATTCTGTAAGCGACGGAAAGGAGATGAAAATATCAGGCGGTCGTAATCCCGTTGAAATTGCGAACGGTCGTGCGAATGAAACAACGAAGTGGTACTTCCCGGATGATAACGATGGGCTGATAAAAGTTGATTCCAATCCATAGGTAAAGCAATGAAGATAAGATCGAATAATAGGTTGAAAAACAAAGAGACGTCCAAAAAGTTTATACTTTAGGGACAGCCTCTTTGTATAAGGTTACTTTTTATTTTGTAATGAAGTGGAAGTGACTTCCGAAGCGTTCGAATGCAGCTTTGTCCAGTTCTTCCTGGCATTGAGGAGCAGCAATACGGATCAAGGCTTTAGCGCGATCCTGTAAGGTTTTTCCATATAGGTCGGCTACCCCGTATTCCGTAACGACATAATGCACATCGAAACGGGTGGTCACCACTCCGGCGCCATTCAACAGGGTCGGACTGATTTTACTGATCCCTTTGGCTGTGATAGCCGGCATGGCGATAATCGGTTTACCTCCTTCACTGGCTGCTGCACCCCGGATAAAGTCCAACTGTCCTCCACAACCACTGTAGAATTTGCATCCCAGAGAGTCGGCGTTTACCTGGCCGGTGAGGTCGATAGAAAGTGCAGAGTTGATGGCAGTCATTTTCGGTTGCTGGGCAATGATATAAGGATCGTTGGTATAGCCTACGTCCATCATAGCTACTGCCGGGTTGTCGTCGATAAAGTCATATACCGCTTTAGAACCCATCAGGAAAGTAGAAACGATTTTCCCTTTATCGTATTTTTTATTCAGGTTGTTGATTACTCCTTTATAATAAAGAGGTAATACTCCATCGGCAAACATTTCGGTGTGGATCCCCAGATTTTTGTGGTTACCCAGCTGTGACAATACGGCGTTCGGAATAGCTCCGATTCCCATTTGAAGACAAGCACCGTCTTCGATCAGGCCGGCACAATTTTTACCGATTTGAATATCCTGTTCCGATGGTTGTGCCGGTTTAGCTTCAATCAGCGGAGTGTTGTCTTCGCAGAAGATATCGATATCGGATAATTTGATGATGGCATCTCCCCAGGCACGCGGCACGTTAGGGTTGATCACCGCAATTACTGTTTTAGCCGTTTGAACGGCAGCCAGGGTGGCATCTACAGAAGTACCCATAGATACATAGCCGTGTTTATCCGGAGGACATACCTGAATCATGGCCACATCTACCGGAGTAATCCCCATACGGATTAATTTCTGGGTTTCACTGAGGTGTACCGGAATATAGTCTGCCCAACCGTCCTGAGTCGCTTTCCGTACGTTGTGGCCGACAAAATACGATTCCAGCTGGAATACACCTTCGAATTCCTGCTCTGCATAAGGAGCAGCGCCTTCCGTATGAAGATGTTGCAATTTAATGTTTTTCAGCTCTCCGGCACGTCCGCGGGCACACAAAGCCTGGATCAAACCCTGAGGTGCACAAGCTACACTGTGAATATGAATCCGGTCGCCCGATTTCACCACTTTGACAGCTTCTTCAAATGATACTGTTTTTATACCTTGAACCATAATGTTGTTATATTAGATTAAAATCTTTCACTCACAAACGATGCGAAGGTAGGCAATAAAAAGTAAAAAGTAAAAGGTAAAAGGTAAAAAGTGGGAGTAAATTGTGTGTAGAATTTGTTGCGTAATAAAATTATAGGGGAGAATACCGGACAAAACTGCTGTAATGGTTTGCGGATCGGATATATATAATCAATAGTATGGTGAAAAAGGACAACTCTATCTGTAAAGTATAGAATCGTCCTTTTTAGTTTACTTGTATTTTTCGATCAGGTTTTTAACGACTTCGGGGGTTAATTTATGATTTTCGAGCAGAGGAAAACCTTCCCAGCGGACAATACCTTTCGGATCGATGATGATGACATGGGGAATACCTTTGATTTCCAGGATTTTGTCCATTGTTTTTTTAGTATCTACTCCGTAATAATATTCGATAACGGGTTCTTTCATCGCTTTAATCTTTTCTACCGGTTCGTCCGAAATGCCGATAACGACGACATCTTTCGAAAATTCTTTGGCAATCTCGTTGAGCTCGGGAATTGCTTTCCGGCAGGGGCCACACCAGGTAGCCCAAAAGTCGATGATGACGAATTTTCCCTCAGTATCGGGTTTTTTAGAAATCCAGGTTTCTACGGTTAGTTCCGGTGCCTTTTCGTTCAGAAAAGATTTTGCCCACAACTGTTTGCCGTTGTTGCTTTCCTGTGCAAATCCAATACCGCTGAATAATAGCATGGTCAGTAAAATAATTGTGTTTTTCATTGTTTATCAGAATTTTAGTATTCAAGTCTATCCTTTGTTTTTTCAGTTATAACGGTTACAGCCCTTTCTCTCAACTTCTATCTCCCCACTTTTTAACCTCTCTCTTTTATCTCCTCGAATAACCTTTAGCCTATAGCTTTTAGCCTACAGCCTTTAGCCTATAGCTTTTAGCCTACAGCCTTTAGCCTATAGCTTTTAGCCTTTTACCTTTTCATCGCCCTCTCCATATCTTTCTTGGCATCTTTCAGTTTCAGGCTTTCCCGTTTGTCGAATTCCTTTTTGCCTTTAGCCAGGGCGATCCGGAGTTTGGCGTATCCTTTTTCGTTGAGGAAAACTTTCACCGGTACGATGGTCAGGCCGGATTCTTTCACTTTACGTTGCAGTTTGATCAGCTCTTTGTGAGTGAGCAGTAGTTTTCGTTCCCGTTTTTCTTCGTGATTGTAATAAGTCCCTAGTTTGTATTCGGCGATATGCATCCCTTTTACCCACAACTCTCCCCGGTTAAAAAAGCAGTAGGAATCTACCAGACTGGCTTTCCCGGCCCGGATAGATTTAATTTCGGTACCGGTAAGTACGATGCCGGCATTATATTCTTCGAGAAATTCGTAGTCGAAGGAGGCTCGTTTGTTTCGTATATTGACTTCGTTAGGCATAAACTGAAAAATTAAATATTGAAAGCAGAAATTCCAAAGATGATCATCAAAAGTTGATTGATAATGACTGGAATACAAATAATCGCCAGTGAACTGATGACGAGAATATTGGTTTTCTGGCCCGGATGCAATCGGGGGATTTGGCCAAGTCCTTTGTAAAGCGTCCGTATAAAAGTAAAACTGAGCAACGTAAAAAGTTGGCCTAGAAAAATATTTCCCAGAGCATTTCCAATACTATGAAAAATAATGAAAATCACTCCACTGTATACGGTCAGATTTAAGGCCAGGTTCGTATCGAAAGAGAGTTTCCGGCACAAATATTCCCGTGTAATCAGATAGGCGAACCAGTTACCGATGAGCATTGCTATCAGATTAATGATTGTCAGACCGGTAGCTTGCCAAAAATTATAATTGATCAAATTGATCAACAGAACCATTATCGAGATAACCATAGTAATGGGAATCAGATAATTCCGATACAATTCCTTTCCGGAATTAGTTTCGTTCAGGGCTTCCGGCCATACAGTCTCCGGAACCATCAGCAATTGTTCGGTGCGTCGGTATAGATATTTGAAATTAATATTTTTCATGCCAGACAAAAATATCTAATTTTTCCTGAAAAACAACAGGAATTTTTGAAGATACTTTGTCCGGGAAAGACAAAGCTAGGGAAAGGTGAAAGCCTACAAAGCCCATTCTTCTGATAAGGATGGAAAGAATGGGCTTTGCATTACTTTTGTAACCGGTCTATTAGAAGTGTGCGGACTACCTCATACCCTTTATGTGGATTGAACTCTTCATCTGGCCGAAGCAACTGCTTGGTATCTCCCAAAAACTCATCATCTTGCATTTTATCTTCCATGTTGATAATAAATTCTTTGTAAGTAGGAACGTGATCTACCACAAATTCCATATACTTTTGGTAACAAGCCAATACGTGAGCTATGTTGACATCTGATAGGGTCAATGCTTTATACAAGTCATATAAATCACGTCCCTTTCGTCTTTGGTACAAAGCACGCAACTTAGTCCCCACCAATTCATCCAGCTGATAGGTCAAGACATGACACTCTCCATTATACCATTTGTTTGAAACTGAGAATGGAACTTCCTGCATTGGTAGCACATTGAAATGTTCCTTGCAATTGATTTCCACCTTGAGGTGTATCGGAACAACCGGTATAATTTCTGATTCAAGTCTAAAAATTAAAGTGTTATTATGTTTCTTTTGCTTGACTTTGGGCTCGCCGAGAAAAGAAAGTGCTTCTCTGATGCGGTCGTATGTTTCTTTTATCGGTTCCGCTTTAACTTGTACAAGGTCGATATCCTCGCTATATCTGGGCTGGGGTGACAGGAACAGCTTATGCAGGGCAGTTCCACCACGAAATGCAAGATGTGATGCAAGGTATGGGTCCTTATAAATTTCTGTCAAGGCTCTGCATATCAACAAATCCTGTTCAACCTGTTCGGTTTCTGTCCATGGAACCTGTTCGCCCCATTCTCTGATTGCAAATTCGGGAATCATTCGTCTATTTCTATTTCTTGGTTAATAATCACTTTCCATTTTTTATCAACTTCACAATATCCTGTCGGTTTGTTTACCTTAAACGGAACTTTTCTAAATTTTAATCCTGCGACCTCCATTTTGGAATATAAAGTTTCCGCCAAATCCTCTCGCTCCAAGATATGTTCCATGATATATCCCAACCGCTGAAAGACCGGTGTAGATGATGCTTTGAAGAAGGAGTCATTCAGGCTGTCCAGATTCACGACATCTACCAATTCGTTCAAAACAGTGCAGACACGGTTCAGACCACCCACGCTCTTTTCGTTTTCTATCAAGTCAATAGCTGTCAGTTCAGGAGAAGATACGTTGATATATCCAGTTTGGGTTTTGTGTTTTCTTATGAACTCCGTTTGAATTTCTTTTTTAGAGAAGAATAATATGGATGTGCCATTTTTAGAAGTACTCCTCATATAAGGTAGTTCAACCGCTACCGAAAAAGTTTGAGCCCTTTGATGGGAGGCCCCATAAAAAGCTGCGGCATTTAATAAGGCTACATAATATTTCTTGTCAAGATAAGCCATAAGCTGATCCATGTAGAAGACCGGAGGGATAATCCCTTTCAGCGAATACTCTATAGGCATGATGACATAGAAATTTCTCCAGGGCGAAATGATTTTCGCTTTAGTGACCAAACGGGACAGATAGGTTTTCATATAATCCTTGCCCAATGAAGGGAATTGCTTTTCAATATCTTCCTTGGTGAAGGTGTAGTAACCCCTCATTTCCCTGTTTTCAATCCATTCTGACAAGTTTTCTATATCCTTTTTCATATCACACGATGCAATGATTCTGCAAAAGTAATCATTTCCTGATTACTTACGCAAAATGATTGCAATTATCTTGGGCTAAATGTGCATTTTTCCATATTCCTCTATAAAAATCCATCATAGCCGCGCTTCCCTTGTCAAGTCCCATTGAAAAGGTAACTCGGAGGGACGATACCTTCCACGTTCGAGCCTGCGGTTTTCGCGCAAAAAATTCCCTGCGGTAATTTTTCACCCGAAAAAACGTTCCGGTATCGCCGTCCGAGTTGTGGAGACGGCCGGGACTTAGCAAGCGAAGCGACCTACGGCGCATAGGACAAGATAAAAAACAATCTGACAGCGGTATTTTGCCGGACTTGATGTTCCAATGGATTACGCCGTCAACACATTCCCCATACAAAATCTTCTTCCTGTCTTATAGAGCGGCACAAGGAAGCGGGGACTAAAGACAGCTCGCTCGCAACTCTGCATAATACGGTTTTCTCCTTGCCGGTTTCGTGGCGTTCCTGCCGTTTTTCTTACCCTGGGGCTTGCCATTCGTGTGTGCCCGCCCTTTTCCGCCCCTTTAATCCGGTGCTTTTCCTTACTTTTTCCTTTGACTTTCCCGTTTTTCCGCCTCCCGCTTTTCCTCCCGCGGTGAAACAGGATGACAAACGATGAAACACATAGTACAACATATTGTAAATCAATCATATATCAGAAATCATCCTATATATTTGCACTGACAATCATAGTTATCAACCCTAAAAACCAAAGTTATGGCAAAGAAAAATGGAAGGGACGATCCCCCTAAACCGCAAGTCGCCGAGAACGAACAGATGAGCGACATCATCCTTATCCTCGACAAGATGGAACTGATTTTACAGGCAGTATCCCAAATTGACAAGGACGGCAGGTACAAGACGGTTCCGGCAGACAAGGAGCATACAAACTCCTTTCTGAAAATCGACCGCTACGCCAGCATGTTCGAGAATTTCCTGAAGAACTTCTGGAGCCAGCTCAAGGACCCGACACGCTTCGGTATCCTTACCATCAAGGAAGACACGCTGGATAACCCGGAAGTGAGGCAGGCAGTCGAAGACATCGCGGCAGGAAAGCAGACCAAGGCAGTGGAGGAATTTCTCAAGAAATACGAGATTGTCCCCCGCGACAAGGAAAACCAAAGTATCAACCCCAAGAATCAAGAAGAAATGTCAAAAGAAAATGAAACACAGCGGCAGGCCGCCCAAGGCGACGGCACGCAGCAACAACAACAGCCCCAACAACAACAACAGCCAGATGACCTCTTCCCCAGCATCCCTGGTCTTCCAGAAGAGCAGACTACTCATGTCCGCCGCAAAAAGGGATTCAAGTCAGATCCCAGTTTCTCTCTCTCTTCTGACAAGAACATTCAAGCACTGGTCGGTGGTGTGGAAGAAGTCAAGGAGTACCTCTTCCAGTTCTCTGCATCGCTGGATGGTGTGCAAGTCTTCGCCAACTCTGCTCACAGCAACTCTGTGTATGTCTTCTCCCTCTTCTCCGAGAACATGGCCAGACGGTACATGGTGAAGGGACTTGACGGCTTTTTCTTGTTCATGATCTATTGCAGTGAGACCGAGCCTCGAACAGACAAGCAGCGGAAGCCTGCGTCGAGCAAGGTGATTGACTTCGGTCAGAAAACTGTCCAACCCAGAATAGACAAGATTCGCAAGGTGAAGGAATCCATGGACCATTACGATTTCTCCCCCCCTGATGCTGTTCCTGGGTCGAAGATGGCGAACCAGGACTTCCATCGGATCCTTAAGACGGTGCTCCAGATCATGAAGGAGAAGGGGAAAGAGGGCTTTGTCATGCGCAAGGGCAGAACGACCTACCGCAGCAGATACGCCGTCAACGTCATCAGAGCCGACATGCCGGCGGGGAACCTATTCCTTGGTTTCCCGGGAAGGCACAGTTCCAGCCAGCCGTGCGCTCAGTGCAAGCTTCGGAGACGAGTCTACGATCCGTGGATCTGCGACATCCTCATGCGCCCGGAGTTGTGCATGCACCGACTCCAGGAGAAGATGAATACGCTGATGACCTCGGTGGTGGGTCTTCGCTCGAACCACCCGCTGCGCCTGCTACGTTTCTGCCTGTGGCTCGAGAACCACCCTGGTTCGAGAACACAATTCGAGGCTGCCATGAAAGAGAGTGTAAGGTGTTCATGACTGTAGCTTACGCATAGGGCCGTGCTAACCTTGTTGAGTTTCCTCTCTACGAGGAGAACATGGCTACGCTGTCGTCCGTCATTTCGGTCCTTCCCAGGGTGACTGAAGTGACTCTTCCGGATGACACGGACTGCTTCGAGGAGCTCGAGCCCAGGCCCCTACGGGAAGCAAAGAACACTGTCAACGAGTACAACCTCACGCGATTCACGTTTCTCCCCGTGGAATCCGCAGTGGCTACAGATATGATGCATATGATGCACAATCTGTTCGACCACTTCGTCCCCTTCCTACTCGGCAAGTCGATTGACATCACGGAAGAGGAGACGGCACCAGATGTAGCAGAGAGGCTGTTTACCTACTACAATATGGAGAAGAAGAAGGTGGTTCTAAACGACATACTCCATCAAGGACGGGAAAAATGGGGCATGGTACAGTCGAAGGTGAACTGCATTTCCGTGACGGAGAGCGTAGCGAAGGCAGCTAGGGAGAGATATGACGCGGTCGATGTCTTTCCCGAGAATGCAACGAAATGGATTGGAGGCCTCTTTGACAAAGCAAAGGTTCCGATCAGGGGAGAGGAAAAGATTTGCTTCTGCGCAGCAATCCTTCCCTATCTGATGATCGATTCGATGGAGGACATTCATGTCTTCAGCATTGTCACGATTCTCTCAACGCTGGTCGTCATCTACAACTACGACGGTGTGATTGAAGAGCTTCAGATGATGGATGCTGCGCTGCGCGTATGCCTGTCCCTCCTGGAAATGGTTTCTCTCCCCAATTCCTTCACCATCTATCTTCACAAGGCCTGTCATCTCCTGCTGTGCTACATCAATACCGGTCCGCTGAAGTCCACGGACACCCTGCACCCCGAGTCGATGTACTGCGAGATGCGAGACCAGGCGACTGGTGGAAGCCTCCCAGTGCAGACGATCCAGATGAGAAGAACAATCGTGTCCGCGGCGCGGCTGCTGTCTTATGATCTCGAGAGCAACCCAACAGTGACAAGAGTGAAAATCGGTGACTTGGGCAAACTGCTGAAAGCTCCCGACATAACACTGACGTGGGTGAAGATGGTGACCGCACTCAATTGGGTTTCTGACTGTGTGCGTTTCAACCGTGACATGTTCTTCCAGATGACATACCTGGATCTTCAGCTGAATGGATGGGTGGACGAGTACACTAGCAAGCAGCTGCGTTTCAACGGCAAGAGCCCAGCATCGCAAATCAGGGAGTATCGAGAGTGGGACACAGAGTCTGTGAAGAAGGTCTTCGATGAGGTGGTGAAGAAAGGAAAGTGGTACTTCCGTGAATTCTATTACCTGCGCTATCTCTCATGGAATAGTGTGTGGTATGGATCGTGCTCCTTTCCGGTCAGGATGCTGACAGTGGAGCACTTCAAGAAGGGAGTGTTTGGAGTGGTGTACAGCTTGACCAAGAAGACTCATCTGTTCATGATAAGTGGCTACATTTGCGTCATGAAGGAGGGTGAACTGTATCTTCAGGCTCTTTGCTACGAGATTCCGAAGTACTCCGCCAACCCTCTCATTGACAATCCGTTTGCCTTCATTGTTGACACTACATCGCTGAAGAACTACACAAGAAAGCCTCTTCTCATTTCCCTTCATCGCCTGATCGTGAGCGAACTGTTCTTCCAGCCACTGGATTCCAAGCGTGTGTACTGCGGTGTGTCTACTGTCTGCATCAGAGGGTGGAAGCTCATCCAGAGCGTGATGCAGAAGCCTTCGGCAGGGTGCACCAAACAGTTCCAGAAGTGTAAGAGACAGAACGAGTGATGTTGTTTGTAAAGAAACACAAAACGAAGGACGGGGTCTTTTGGACGTAGCAACACTTTCATCATTCATCTCTTGAGGAGGCGGCTCTTCTGCGTTGCTTTCACCTTCATCATCTGAATTCACAACAAAGCACACACCCGCATCGTCATCTGAATCAGAGGAATCACTTAGAGAAACCATATCCGTATCCGTAATAGATACAGACATACTATGTTTCAACGCTTCTTCCAGTACATTTCTTCCACTAGAGCACTCCCTTGGAATATGAATAGCCTGCTCCTTCTCTCGACCCTCCAGGATGGCGCACCGTCTCTCTACAGTTCAGGAGAAAGGTGGACACTACTGACGTATTCAATTAGATACTCCCCGCCCCTGATTGTTTTCACTCGCTCCTTCACCACAGCGAGCAAATCCAACCCTTGAGTTCTCTATCCATAACACGCGCACAAATGAAAGAAAACCATCACATACTGCATATGCTTCTCAATAGCCTTAGTCACGTCTGCTCGCCCAACACTAGCAGTCTTTCTATTCACGTTGTGTTGACCCAAGACACGGAAATACTGCCGTGAATACTGATATATCTTTTCATATAGGATACGAAAAGAAGAAGATTCTCTCCCATCACGATTCTTGAACTGCAATGCATCCTGAACCACTTCTTTAATCACATCATATTGATTAGGCGCCACCAAGATATACTGATCAATGACTCCGTAACACAGAGAGGTCAATACTTGCTTTGCGCTTGATTTCAACTTTTCTGAAGAAATGGCACTCAAATCATCGGTATTCAATTTTCTCTTCAAGGCGTTTGTGAAACACTCTTCATCAACTATAACACGATCATCAATTAAACCATCTACAAATCATCGCAAAGAGAATCACATACACATCTTATAAAGCATGGATTGCTGCACAATATCCAACACAGATAGCCAATCATCATCACTTTGCAACAGGGCAAAGATACGCGACAGCGTCTTGTAAGTGTCTTCAAATAACTCATCCCCGCATACAAAAAAGCCAATGTCCACTACAGTTTACGAATGATCAACAACTATACCACACAACTCTGGTGTATACACAGAGGGATTACCCTTTATCTCAGAATACAAATCCATGACCTGCTTTCTTGCTTCTTCCAAATCCTTCTTAGCCTTCTCCATAACCTCATATACTCTCTTCACCTTCTCTTCTGAAGACATAATGCGTGTTGTTGCCCTACAAGTAGAATGTGATGACTGTCACATCGTTTGAGTGGAACAGGCAATTATGCTTTTAGTTGCAAGTATAATAGTTGGATCCGATTCCGACGTGGTCTCTTCCTCTCCATTCGTTGGCGTTTCCACTTTTTCTTTATCATTCTATGGAGTGATGCGTTGTTTTGTGTTGTGGGGTTGCTTCCGTTGCTCTTCTTCACAGATAGTGGGCTAGAAGTAGTGAGAGGAAGGAGAGGAAGACATGTTGGAATGTGAGTGCTTTTCTCTCTAGTTCTGCTGTATAGATGTTGGCCGATGCACCAGACGTGAGTGGAGCGATATCCTTTCATCATCGTCAGCAACGCGACACTGAGGCGGGAAGCAACGACGTCGTCCCCATGAGTGTATGTATACGTGATGTTCTTTGTGTTGTATCGTGA
>OGPT01000426.1_pt1 | contig 45651 bp, 47 predicted proteins | sample 1552951 | NCBI WGS metagenome assembly OGPT01 (sample SAMEA2580224, study PRJEB22360) | human gut metagenome | biome: human gut; feature: human-associated habitat; material: faeces | place: Denmark | collected 2008/2010
ATCTACAAACATATGCAAAAATTGTATGAACGTAACGAAAAAATAGACCCTGTTACACTTTCGAGCGAATTAACAAATCACGATCAATTGGACAAAGTCGGCGGAGTAGCGTATTTGACAAGCTTGGTAACAGTCGTTCCATCAGTATCAAATATCAGCTATTATATCAGAATTGTCAAGGATTTTTCGATGAAACGAAGCGGCCATGAAATGCTTGCGACTACATCGAAAAACATAAAATCCATGGATCAAAAGTCGCTTATAACTTTCTCAGAAGATTTTAAATCCATGATTATGGACAATTCTAACTCCGAAGATTTAGTTGTAAATGCATCCAAGGTCTCTATTTCTGTCCAAAGAGGTGGAATTTTGACAGGATTCGCAGGACTTGATGCCTTGCTTGGCGATGGGCTAAACTTTGGTACTTTGACAGTTTTGACAGGTAGCCCTGGAGCCGGAAAGAGTACATTTTTGAACCAAATCATTGCAAATGCTATTAGTAATGGGTTCAACTCGTTCTTATATTCAGGCGAGCTGACTTACGAAATGTGCATGGATTGGTTCACTAGAACCGTTGCAAATCCTCAACATCTTCTAAATTACACAAGTAATATGGGCAAATATGCAAAAGTTTCGGATGAGGGGCTTGAAATGATAACACAATGGGTTGATGACAAACTGTTTTTTTATTCAAAAGAGGCAAAAGCAGACGAGGCCAATATCTCCCACGCAATTGAATATTTAGCGACTAAGAAAAATGTCAAACTGTTTGTCCTTGACAACTTAATGACACTCGATTGTAGTGGTAATGACAAATATGAAAAGCAGATAATTGCCGTAAAATCGCTAAAAAGACTGGCGAAAAAATATAAGATAGTCATAGTCTTAGTAGCACATTCGAACAAAAACTCCATGATGAACAAAGAACCCCACGTCTTTGAAATATCAGGAGCCAGCGAAATCCCAAACCTAGCCGACTATGTCCTAAAAGCATCACGCGAAGGCAGAGAACCCGAAACCGAACTCTTCGTACTAAAAAACAGAATCACAGGCTCAATACGCTACAAAACAATGCTTACATTCGACACTGCCCGCAAGAGATTCTTTACCAAAACAGGCAATGAGCTAAAAAAGGACTTCGGCTATATGCCATCATATGAACAGGCTTCATTCGATTCTGAATAGTAATTTGCTTGATAGCAACGTTTAAGAAATCATACAAAATTTTAATCGATTATTTATAAATTTTAATTTTAGGTATTATATTTTTTTAAATAAGGAGGTAAAACTATGAATCTAGTTACACTAATTGGAAGGCTTACAGCCGATCCAGAACTTAAATTTTTCAGCTCAGGGACAGCAATCTCAAAAGGCACAATCGCCATCGATCGCAGCTATAAAAAAGACAATCAAACCGTAACCGACTTTATCCCTGTCGAAGTTTGGGGCAAACAAGCCGAATACTTCTCAACTTGTTTCCAAAAAGGCTACCTTATTGCAGTAAGCGGCAGTCTGCACATCGACCGCTATGTCGACTCCGACGGGAACAACCGCAACTTCGCCAAAATTGTCGTGCATAAGCTGATGAGGCTTAATATTCCTAAGGGAAATGGGCTTGATGCTGGCAATGGTGATGGAAGTTCTGGAAATAATTCTAGTGGAAATGCTGGTGATTCCGGTGCCAATACTGATGCTGGTGCAGATGCTTCTGGTGGAAGTGTTGATGCTTCTGGTGCAGATACTTCTGGTACTGCTACTGGCAATGGCGCTGATAATTCTGACGTTGACAATGGTAATTCTACTTTGTCTGACGATCCACAAGCCAACTTAACAGTCTGCAGACGTTGATAATTCAAATGCTGCAACTAATAATACATCCACAACTAATGATCCACAAGCAAACTTAACAGCATGCATCGATGACGAGGAAATCCCATTTTAGTACAAAATCTCTTAATACATATGAGCTAGATTTATCATATAAACTAGCTCAGCCTTTACAAATTATCTTAAATAAGGAGGAAATATGATAAAAAAAGAAAACGGTGTTACTCTTACAATTTTATTAGTAACAATAGTTATAATGATAATTTTGGCAGGCGTTATAATGTCAATAAGTATGAGTTTAACTAAAACATCTGATATAAAAGAAATAGTGGCAAACATGGAACTTATAAGAGGCGTTGCATCTGATTATAGAAATAAATATTTAGATGATTCAGAAATAGAAAGAGATGATAATAACAACATTACATCAATAAAAGTATCAACAAATTTCATAGGAACTAAAGAAGATCCTTATCAAGCTAACAGTATAATCCAGCAGTTATTAAGGTCAACATATTCAGATTCAGAATTTTTAAATTTATTATCACAAGAAAAAAGGTGGTATTGGTATAGGTTAGACAAAACAGATTTAGATAAAATGGGATTAAACAATATAGATTTAGATAATGAAGCATACCTAGTTAATTATTATGACCTAGATGTTGCATATTGCAAAACAACTTTAGATGACAGCAACCGTTATAAAGGAATAAAATCAAAACAAAAAAATGGTGAGACAAAATATGTATATTTCTACGAAGGTTTAAAAAATTTAAAAACAGATGAAATGAGTAATTAAGATGAAAGAAAAAGAAGAAGAAAGATTAAAAGAATTAAAAAAAGATGAAGAAAAACTACACTCTAATGGAGTGAAATTAATAGCTGGAATTGATGAAGCAGGAAGAGGGCCATTAGCAGGACCAGTTGTCGTTGGAATAGCTATAATGCCAGAAAATTCAATGATAGAAGGAGTAAATGATTCCAAAAAAGTTTCAGAGAAAAAAAGAGAAAAACTATATGATTTAATAACACAAGAAGCAATAGCTTGGAATGTTGGAATAGCAGATCAAAATGAAATTGATGAAATTAATATATTAAATGCAACTAAATTAGCTTTAACAAGAGCAATCGATGGCTTAAAAATTAAACCAGATCTAATATTAGTAGATGCATTAACAAATATAAATACACTTGGAATACCATATAAGTCAATAATAAAAGGAGATGCTAAAGAGTATTCAATAGCAGCTGCATCAATACTTGCAAAAGTTACAAGGGACAGAATGATGAGAGAATATGATGAGATATATCCTCAATATGGATTTAGTGGTCACAAAGGATATGGAACTGCGAAACATATAGCAGCTATAAAAGAATATGGACCATGTATACTACATAGAAAATCTTTTATAAAAAACTTTATAAAGTAAAGGAGAACATCAAATGAATATTTTAAGTATAATAGCTAAAAAAAGAGATAAAAAAGTTTTAACAAAAGAAGAAATTGAACTATTTGTAAAAGATTATACAAATGGAAAGATTACAGATTATCAAGCAGCAGCATTAATAATGGCAATATATATAAATGGAATGAATAATGAAGAAATAACTAACTTAACACTTGCAATGGCACATTCAGGAGATACATTAGATTTAAGTGATATTTCTACAAGCATAGTAGATAAACACTCAACAGGAGGTGTAGGCGATAAAATCACATTAATCTTAATGCCAATAATAGCATCATTAGGAATACCAGTTGCCAAAATGTCTGGAAGAGGATTAGGTTTCACAGGTGGAACAATAGATAAATTAGAATCAATACCAGGATACAATGTTAATTTAACTATAGATGAATTTAAAGATAATGTTAGAGAAATTGGAATAAGTTTAATAGCAGCAAGTCTAAATCTAGCACCAGCAGATAAAAAGATATATGCATTAAGAGATACAATTGCATGTACAGCAAATATTCCTTTAATTGCATCAAGTGTAATGAGCAAAAAAATTGCAGCAGGAGCAAATAAAATCTTAATAGATATTACTTGTGGTACAGGTGCATTTATGAAAGATGTAAGATCAGCTAAAGAACTAGCAAGTATGATGATAAAAATAGGAAGATTAGCAGGAAGAGAAGTAAGATGTGTAATTACTAACATGAACGAACCAATTGGTTATGCAATAGGAAACTCACTAGAAGTAATAGAAGCAGTTAGAGCTTTAAAAGGTGACATGCCAGAAGATATACAAGAAATAATAAGAACACTAGGAACACAAATGATATTGATGTCAGGTGCAACACAAGATGCACTTGAAGCAGAAAAAATGATAGTAGATGCAATAAATTCAGGAAGAGCATTTGAAAAATTTAAAGAATTAGTTGCAAAACAAGGTGGAGATGTAAGTTATATAGAAAGCACAGATAAATTTGAAAAAGCAAAATACATTATTCCAGTATTTGCAGAAGAAAGAGGAGCATTAAAAGAAATAGATACAGAAATGATAGGAAACATATCTGTATATTTAGGAGCGGGAAGAGTTAGAAAAGAGGATGAAATTGATCATGCAGCTGGAATAATAATGAACCAAAGAATTGGAAATGTAGTAGAAGTTGGACAAGTATTAGCATATATTCATACAAATGATGAATCAAAGATTGAAGGGGCTTTAAAGAACATGAAAGATGCATTTATACTTGATCCAAAACGAGTAGCAAAACCAAAAACAATATTAGGAATTATAAAATAAATCAGATAAAAGAAAAGGGGCAATATTTACAATAAATATTGCCTTTTATAAAATTTATTTTCATATTATAAATAATTAAATAAAATGGTGAGAAATTTCACAGAGAAGGAAGACATATGATAGAAATAAAAAACGTAAGCACTTCATATACAAAAGGAAAGAAAATAATAGACAATATGAATTTGAAAATTGAAGATGGAACTATATTTGGCTTTATAGGGCAAAATGGAGCAGGGAAAACAACAACACTTGAAATGATAACAGGTGTTTTACAGATTGATGAAGGAGATATTTTAATAGATGGTAAAAGCATTATAACAAATCCATTAGAGGCAAAGAGAAAATTTGGATTTGTTCCAGATTCGCCAGAAGTTTTTGAAAAATTAACAGGATTAGAATATTTAAATTTTGTAGGTGACGTATATGATGTTCCTCCACAAAAAAGATTTGAAATTGTAGAGAAATTAGCAAAAGAGTTTAAGATATATGATCATTTAAAGGATAGAATTCAAAGTTATTCTCATGGAATGAAGCAAAAGCTACTAATAATAAGCGTGCTTTTATATAATCCAAAGAATTGGATATTAGATGAACCAATGACTGGGCTTGATCCACAGGCTTCATATACTTTAAAGCAATTAATGAAAGAGCACAGTCAAAAAGGGAATACGGTATTTTTCTCAACTCATGTTTTAGAGGTGGCTGAAAAGATTTGCGATAAGATTGCAATTATAAATAAGGGAAAGATTATTTTTGTTGGAACAGTTAAGGAGTTAAAAGAGAAGATGAAGGGGGATGTTTCTCTTGAGGAATCTTTCTTAGAGATAATTGAAGAATAAATTCAAAATTTCTACCCAATACTAACAACTATTACTTTAAAGAAAAAATGCTCGTTTGAGCTAATTATCACAGAAGTTCTAAAAAATTCCTTTGGCACCCTTTCACGTCAAGCGCGAACTATTTCCAAAGAAATTTTAAAGAACTTCTAGCTCAATTACTCTGCAATGCGCTTTTTTATTTAAAGTAATAGATTGTTAGATATAAAGTAGAACATTATAATTACGAAGGATAATAAAATGAACACATTAACAAAAATCATCATAAAAAATGCTAAACGACAGGAAAAACAAGAGACAATAAAAGAAAAAATCCTATCAGCAATAGCATTTTTAATAGTTTTTCTATCATTAGCAGTGACTATGATAGTTACATCAATATATGTAACAAAAGAGCTAAATAAAATAAACCAAGAGTACATGTTTATAAACATCTTATTACTAATGAACTTTATAATACTCTTTGGAAAAAGTATATTTGAATCACTAAACGCACTATACTTTTCCAAAGATCTAAAAATATTGTTACGAATGCCAATAAAATCAAAAGACATAGTAAAAGGGAAAATCATAAACATGATTATCTCAGAATATCAAATGGAAACAATCATGCTAGCAATACCAATGATAATCTATGGAATAATGGAAAAAGTACAACCACAATTTTACCTATATGCATTAATAATATTACTAGTATTGCCAGTTATTCCAATAATGATAACATCAACAATAATAGCAATAATAATGAGATTTACAAATGGAATAAAGAATAAAACATTAGTAATGTATATGACCATCATTTTATCATTAGTAGCATTAGACTTTGTATTTACAGGATTTAACCATTCAAGAAATTTAAACGTATCAGAATTTGAAAATAGCGTCTTGAGAATAAACGGAATTTCAGAAAAAATAGCAGAGCAATTCATACTAATAAAACCAATAATGAATACACTACTAAATTATAACAACATAAAAGGTATTCAAAATTTAGTACTATATTTATTAGAAAGTGGAGTAACATATATTTTAGGAATTTTAGTAATTTCAAAAATATATTTAAAAGGAGCAATAGGAACAACCATAAATGGAAAAAGAAGTGAAAGAGGAGCAGAGAAGCTAAATATAGAAGATTTCAAAAAGAAAAATAAAAACATAACCTATTTAGAAAAAGACATAAAACTAATGTCAAGAACACCAATATTTTGTATTCAATGCTTGATAATTCCAATAGTATATCCATTAATTATTCTGTTTGTACTATTAATAGCAATAACATTTTCAAGACTAGTTGGAGTAGATTTAATAGCAGATTTAACAAAAGAAATGAACACATCAAAAATGCAAGCAATATTTATATGTGTTGGAGAAGTTTTCTTTATGATGAACTTTAGCTCTATAATAGGCATTTCAAAAGAAAGCAAAAGTGCAATATTAACAAAAACTATCCCAATTGATTATCAGAAACAATTCAATATGAAAACATATATTGGGAAGTTTCTTAACATGTTAGCAACAATAATTGTAGCATTAGCTTATTATGAAACAACTAAAGATATACAACCAACAATAGTAATGTTTGCAATTCTATATTTATTAAATTCGATAGGTGAAAAAGTAAAGCTTTATATAGACCTAAGAAAACCACAAATAGAATGGGAAAGTGAATATGCAATGATGAAGCAAAATACTAACATAATGAATGTATTATTTTATACATTAGCGATATTAGTTATAGTAGTTGCAATAAGCCAATTAATAAGCTCGCCATCAATCTATTTAGCGGTAATATTAATAATAACATTAATAGCAAACTTCACAATAAATAATTATATAAGCAAGAATAAGAATAAAATTTTCAAAAAAATATATTAAAATGAAACCAAATCCAAACATGATTTGTATTATAAGTAGATTGGAGGTCTAAAATGCAAAAAGAGATATATATGAGGAAAATAGTTGAAAAATATTCTGATATGGTATATAGAATAGCGCTAACCAGAACAGAAACTATAGAAAATGCAGAAGATATTTTTCAAGAAGTTTTCGTAAAGTTTAGCGAGAAAATGCCAAGATTTGAAAATGATGAACATGAAAAAGCTTGGTTTATACGAGTAACAATTAATTTAAGTAAAAATATGAAACATAGTGCATGGAATAGAAAAATAGTAACACTAGACGAAAACTTAAATTTTGAAAAACAAGAGGAAAGTGACATTTTCTCAGTTGTATGTGACCTACCAGAAAATTATCAAACAGTAATCTACTTATTTTATTACGAAGGCTATAAAGTAAAAGAAATAGCAAAAATTTTAAAGAAAAGAGAAGGAACGATTAAAACATGGCTTTCAAGAAGTAGAGAAATGTTAAGAAAAAAGATTGAAGGAGGGTTTGAAGATGAACAATAATAAAGAAAATTATAAAAATGCAATGAACCAAATTCATCCAAATGAAAAATTAAAAAGTGATACAATAGAAAAAATGGTACAAAAGAAGAAATCAAGAGTGAATGTATTTATAAAATATGCAACAGCATGTGCAGTATTTGCAATATGTGTATCAATAGGAGCATTTTATGTAAAAGATAGAAATGTTCATGAGAATAATATAATACCTGAAACTAAAATAGCACAAGTTGAGGACAATTTACCTAGATTTAAAAATATGAATGAATTAAAAGAAGCAATAGGAGAAAGTTCTTATAGATATACTAATAAATCAATAAATGGAACAATCACATCAGCAGAAACTGCAATTACAGATAGCACTACTACAGCAGATACTTCAACTAATAAAAGTGAAAAAGAGTATTCAAAAACAAATACTCAAGTTGAAAATGTAGATGAAGCAGATATAGTAAAAACAGATGGAAATTATATATATTATACATCACAAAATAAAGTATATATAATAAATAGCGAAAACTTGAAACAAGAAAGTGTGTTAAATTTTGAATATGATGATAAGGAAGTTTATCCAGAAGAAATATATATTAGAAAAAACAAAATAGTAGTTATAGGTACAGAAGTGACAACAAAATCAACACAGTATAGTGATAATGAAGAAGATACTTTTATTGAATATGCAAGAATAAGGAACAAAGTCAAAACAACGGCATTAGTATATGATATTTCAAACAAAAGTAATCCAAAAGAAGTTCGCCAGTTATCAATAGATGGTGACTACTTAGATTCTAGAATGATAGAAAGTAATTTATATATAGTATCAGCAGAAACTGCATATTATTGTAAAGAAATGGACGATATTGATATACTACCAGCGGTAAAAGATACAGCAGTTAGTGAAGAAAGCCAAACAATTAAATGTACAGACATAGCCTATTTTGAGGGAGAAGATACAGATGCATTTATAACTTTAGCAGGGATAAACATAGATAATAAAGAACCAGCCAATATAGAAACAATCTTAGGATCATGGGCAAGCGTTTACGCAAATGAAAAAAATTTATATTTAACACAAGAAAATTATAAATATAGTTATATAACATATAGAGAAAAATACACTACTACAATATACAAATTCAATTTAGACAACGGAAAAATAAAACTACAAACCAAAACTGAAGTTGAAGGAGAAGTAAATGACCAATTTTCAATGGACGAATATGACGGAAAACTAAGAATAGCAACAACTGCAGGATATAATGGTAATACAGAAAATATACTATATATACTAGATGAAGACTTAAAAGAAGTTGGAAAACTAGACAATATGGCCAAAGGAGAAGAGATTTATTCAGTTAGATTTATAGGTAAAATAGGATATATTGTAACATTTGAAGAAATTGATCCACTATTTGTCATAGATTTATCAGATCCAACATCACCAACAATAAAAGGTCAGCTTAAAATTCCAGGATATAGTTCATATCTACATCCATATGATGAAACACATATAATAGGAATAGGATATAATACAAAGTCAAATGGATATGGTGGAGTAGTAAATACAAATATGAAAATGTCAATGTTTGATGTATCAGACCTTAATAATCCAGTAGAAATATTTAACGTAGATATAGGTGAAAATAATGTAAGTTCAGAAATGTCATATAATCATAAAGCATTGTTTTATAATAAAGAGAAAAATTTAATTGGTTTCGGAATAAAAGATTATTCGAATATATCATATAAGACAACAAGCAAGTTCATGATATATAAGATTGATTTAGAAAAAGGATTTCAAAATTATGGTGAAATAGAATCACAAGAGTACAATTGGAAAACGAATATAGATAGAGCTATATATATTGATAATAAATTATATACATTATCAGAAACTGAAATTAAAGAATATAATTTAGAAAACATGGAAAAAATAGCAGAATTAGAATTAGAATAAAAACTAAGCACGTTTGTAAAAATCAAACGTGCTTTTATTATGCAAATATCGAATATAAATTATGCTTGTTTTTCAAATCCTCTATTCATTTTTTCTAATTCCTTGCACTTGATTTTATACTCGATTTGTTGAGTTAAAAATCTATAATACAAATATCCTTGTTCATATTGAGTAGCAGGATTAAACGGATCTTGAAATTCCTCCATAAACAACCTCCATAAAATCATTTTTATAAAATATATTCAATAAACAAAATAAATATGATAAAATACCCATTATGAAAAGGAGGTATATATGAAAAGAGAAGAAATTGAGGAAAAGTATAAGTGGGATTTAAGCAGAATGTATAAGACAGAAGAAGATTTTATGCAGGACTTCAAAGAAGTAAAAGATGAACTTCCAAACATAGAAAAATATAAAGGAAACTTTTTAGAAACAAGTGATAGATTTATAGAATTCATGAACTTGTTGGAAAAAGTAAATAGAAAATTAGAAAAAATGTACACATATGCACATTTAGCAGTTGATGTAGAACCTGAAAATGGTACAATGCAAAACCTTAGTGCAAATGTATTAGGACTATTAGAAGAAGTAGGAAATAAAACAGTATTCATAGATTTAGAAATACTAAAAGACGAAGAAAAAGCTAAAAAAATATTAGAAGATAAAAGATGTAAAAAATACACAAATACAATAAATCATGTATTAAGAACAAAACCACATGTTCTAAGTGATGAAACAGAAAACATATTATCAATGGCAAGTGGAGTTTTAGGAGCATCATATAAAACGTACACAAATATAAGACCAGAATTTGAACCAGTAATTATAGATGGAAAAGAACACTTTTTAAATGAAGAAACAGCAAAAGAATATTTTAAAAATCCAGATGAAAATATAAGAAAACAAACATATGAAAAGTTAAATATAGTATATAAAAAATTTGCAAATGTATATGCATCAACATTAGAAGGAACAATAAAAAAAGATGTATTTTATAGCAAAGCAAGAAAATTTGAATCACCACTTGCTGCAAGTACTTTTGGGGACGAAGTAACAGAAGAATTATTTTATAAAGTATTAGAAGCGGCTAATAAAACATATCATCAATATTATTTAGAATACTTAGATGTAGTAAAGAAAGTAATGAATAAAGAAAACTTACAAATGTATGATTTAAGATATCCTGTAATGAAAGAACCAGACAAAAAATATTCTTTAGACGATGCATTTGAATTAATATTTGAAGCTACTAAAAACTTCGGAGAAGAATATAGAGAAATATTAGAAAAAGCAAGAACCGAAAGATGGATTGATTATATGCCACATGAAGGAAAAAGACATGGAGCATATTCATCAGGATGCTATGACTCAAATCCATACATATTAACAAGTTTCATAGGTGACATCGAGTCAATATTTACATTAATCCATGAATTAGGTCATTCAGTGCATACATATTTCTCAAATCATAATCAAGATTATGAAAACAGCGATTACAGAATATTTGTAGCAGAAGTAGCTTCTACAGTAAATGAAAATTTATTAATGGAACTACTAATAAAAAATAGCACAAATCCAGAAGAGAAAAAATATCTACTATACAAGAAATTAGATGAATTTATAGGATGTTGCTATAGACAACCATTCTTTGCAAATTTTGAAAATATATTACATCAAAAAGTTGCAAATAATGAAGGTTTATCAAACCAAGCTATAACAGAGCTTTATGAAAAATTATCAGATGAATATTATGGCGAAAAAGTACAAATACATGAACTTACAAAATATACTTGTTATGGAGTGCCACACTTCTATTACAACTATTATGTATATAAATATACAGTAGGAATGTGTGTAGCATCTGTAATCGCCAAAAGAATATTTAATGGAGATAAAGAACAAATAGAAAATTATTTGAAATTCTTAAAATCAGGTTCAACCAAGAGTCCAGTAGAATTATTAACAATGGCAGGAGTAAATCCATTAGATGAAAACTTGTACAAAGAAGCATTTGAAAACTTTAAAAAAGATTTAGAAGAATTCAAATCAAGTATTTAAAAGTAAGAATTCAAATAGAAAATCCGTTAATCATATAAAAAGAAAGCATTGTAAACTTAACCGTTTATAATGCTTTTTCCAATCAAAAACAACTCAAACGCACAAAAAAAGCTAACATAAAACTTGCAAAAATAAAAAAACGTGTTATAATATACAAGAATCTAAATTGAAGGCATTTGGCAAACCAGAAACTTATAGTAAAGTAACTGAAAGAGGAGGGTATGCCCTATGAAGGATTTTAGAAAAGACTTTAAAGCAATTATTGATGGACTATACGCACAAAAAGTTTGTAAAAAACTTCAGGCTGACGATGTTAAAAAAGTGGAAAAAGCATGGAAAAAGATCGTAGCCAAAAACAAAGATGTGTGCAGAACCTGGAAAAAGAAACATTATGATATCATCAATACCGATTGGATTTTATCGAAGAGCAAAAAGCTTAAAGTATCTGATCATCCGATTGAGATTTGCATCTTAATTCGGTTAATGAACAGCTTGGAGGATGATAAACCAATAAAAGATAGTGAGGTGGTACAAGATAATGAGAATTTACTCCAGGCTCTTCGGTCTATCAATGATCCTATTGCTGAAAATTTTGCAACAATTATTATGGATGGAGAGACAATCGATAACATCGATACAGAGTATTTCTTTGAAGTATTCTGTACAAAATAAGATCCTACAAAGCCAAGTGCCAAAAAAAGCGCTATAAACATAAACGTTTATGGCGCTTTTCCATTATATAAATTAAGATTTTTTAATTTTGTATATAATTCCACCAATAATAAGAAGGATTAATAATGGAATTAAAATTATAAGAAATAATTTAGAGCTATTAGCTTTTACTCCATCGTTTTGTGATACTGAAGGAAGAGTAATATCAGCTATTTTTTCTTTTACAATATTTTCGGAAATTGTAAATTTGGCATATTTTGCGTCAGAGGCAATCAATATAGTATCAGGTGTTGACACTGGTAAAGATTCAATATTCAAATCAACAGATACACCATCAAAATCTTTATTTCCAATAGTAAAATCACTATAATTTTGTTTAAAATAATAAGAAAGTTTTTCACTATCAGTTGTATTATTTGTTAACAATATTTTTAATGCAGTTAATACAGAATCATAAGCATAGTCATTAAGCTCGGTTGGCTGAGCAATATATATAATTAGATTACCATTTTCATCATATGATTTTAAAAATAATAAGCCTTGAGCTTTAACAATTGTAGTTTCTTTTTCATATAAAGTTTCATATTCTTTATAAAAATCTTCTTCTTTAATTGAAGAATCAATTTGAGGAACAGGAAGTTTTATACTTGGATTAATTTTAAAATCTACTGTGATAGATGAACCATCATCAGAAAGATAGTTTTTTGAAATACCATTATCTTTTAACGTGGAAAAGCAAAAAGAGTCATCAAAAGCAGCAGATAGCTGTACTCCAGAAGCATTTCCTTGCATAGTAGAAATGGTATCTATAAAAATAGCATTTAAAATATCAAGATGTTCATTATTAAGAGATGAATAGGATGTACTAAAAACGCCATCACTTTCATTATATGTATAAATAAGTGAGTCAGAATCATTATACGTCAAAACTATGACGTTATTAGATTGAGTTGCTGTAACTTTAACCCCAATATTAGCTAAAGCGGCAACATAAGAATTATTATTATAATTATCACCAATAGTATTAATATCAATATCCGAAGTTTCAAAATCACATTTAGAAATAGGAATAAACATTAATAAAAATAATAAAAAGAAAAACAATATTTTATAAAATTTCATAAATAATTACCTCCAATGTATTAAAATAATATAAATAAAAAATAAAAATTTCAAGGAAAAAGGCAGACTAATTGAAAAAAATATTATATAATAATTTATGTAAAGAGAAAGGTGATGTGGATGAATATATATAAACCCATAATAGGAGAATTAACTGAAGAAAATGATATACACGCATCAATTGAATTATATAAAGAAAACGGAACAATAATAGAAAATAGAATAATAACAAAACTTGAAGAAATTGATTTAAATGCAGAAGATATTGAATTTGAAAAATGTATTTTTAGAGATTGCAAAATAAAAGGAACTTTTGAAAGAGCAGTATTTCATGATGTAATATTCGAAAATTGTGATTTTTCAAATAGTTTATTTATGGAAGGAAGCTTTATAAGAGTAGCTTTCAAAAATAGCAAATTCGTAGGATGTGATTTTTCAGAATCAAGAATTTACCATATGTCAGCTGAAGAATCTATTTTTAAATATGCGAATTTTTCAAATACAAGTTTAGAAGAAATTATTTTCAATGAATGTGATCTTGCTAATAGTAGTTTTTCTGAATGTAAAATAAAACATATATATTTCGAAAAATCAAAATTAATACAAACACAGTTCTTTAGAACCAAATTAAAAGGCATAGATGTATCAACTTGCGAAATTCATGGAATAGTCACAAGTATAGAAGACATAAAAGGAATAATAGTAAACAGTTTTCAAGCAATTGAACTATCAAAATTAATGGAAATAGTAATAAAATAATGGAGATATATTTTTTTGAGTAGACGAGAAAATAGAAAATTAGAAAAATTAAAAAAAGCCAGAAAACGAAAAAAAATATTAAAATGTATGGCTTTTATAGTAATAATAGCTTCTTTTTTCTATGTAAGTAATACACCAGAAAAAGAAGTAAGAAATTTTATAAAAGATAGAATTTCTGCTAAAACTGAAAATACGGTATCAAATGCAACAAACCAAATTATCCAAAATACGACTATAGAAACAGTTTCAAACGTAATTATCGAAGATACAGAAAAAAATGAAACAGTAGAAAAAGTTGTAGAAGAAAAAGAAAATGAAACCGTAAGAAAAATAGTAGAGAAATACATAGATAAGAATAATTTGAATCAAGATAATTTTGCTTTTTTCTATTATAACCCAATAACGGAGGAAAGTTATTTTTATAATGAGAATTCGTATTTTACAGCAGCAAGCACTATAAAAGTACCATTAGCTATGATATATTATGATAAAATTAATAATGGAGATTTAACATTAAAATCAACTTTTACATATAACAAAGAGCATTATGAAGAAGGTGCAGGAACAATAGCGACATTATACAAACCTGGCGAAGAAGTTCCACTACAATATTTATTAGAACAGATGATAGTTAACTCAGATAATACAGCAACAAATATTTTGAAAACAGGCTTAGGTGGAGAAAAGGCATACAGAATTTTAATAAAGCAATACACTCAAATACATCTTCCAAGTGAATTTAATGAAGATAACATAACATCTGCAGCATATTCGCTAGATGTGCTTAAAAAGATATATAACAATCAAGATGATTATCAAAGACTTATAGAACTTATGAAAAAATCATCTGGCGGTGGATACTTGAAAAAAGACATAACCAATTGCGAAATTGCACATAAATATGGAAGTTATGAGGGCAATGTTCATGATTATGGAATTTGCTATTCAAATAATCCATGTTTAATAGGAGTTTTTACTAAGAATGTACCTAATGCAGAAAATTTAATTTCAACAATTAATAAAGAAATATTAAGCAGCCAAAAATAAACGTTCTAATACAACCCTTCACAGAATACTATTAAACAAAGTATTCGTAGTGGAGGGTTTCTTTATGAGAGGAATATCAATTGAAGAACGTGCAGTAAAGCTAGCACGATATATTATAGATTCAAAAGATACAGTAAGAGGAACAGCAAAAAAATTTGGAATAAGTAAAAGTACTGTACATAAAGATTTAAGTCAAAGATTAGAAAACATAAATCATTCTTTATACTTAGAGGTTCGAGAAGTTTTAGATGAAAATAAAGCAGAGCGACATATCAGAGGAGGTTTAGCAACAAAAAAGAAATATGAAAAAATGAAAATGTAATATATATTTTATTGACTTTATATATAAATATTAGCTAAAATAAATATATAAAGCACAAAGGAGAAGAAATATGAAGAATAAAAAAGTAATTATAGTTGTAGTAGCAATTATAGCTATTATTTTAGTATCATTAGCAATATGGTTTGGAATTAGAAAATATAAAATAAATCAATACACAAAAGCTGATGAATATGAAGTAAAAAGTGAAAAAATAGCTTCTGTAAAATCGGTAGTAGGCGAAAGAAAAATAAAAACGTATTCAAAGAGTAACCAAGGAGTTCAAATATTAAAATTAACATTTATAGATAATGATAGCGAAAATACAGTAAAAGAATATATGAATTACTTAAAAGATAATGGAAATTACATTGAAATGAATATGAGCGAATCAAATAAAAGAAAAATAGCAAATCCATCAAAAGAGTTAATTACAGTAGAAACAGAAATAATAGAGGGTGGATTTATACTAACAATAGAAGTTGGACCAGGTTCAATAAAAGTTAATAATCCAGAGTAAAAAATATGGAAGCATAGGTTTCCATATTTTTTTGTCGAATCATCACACTATAATTAAAGATTACATATTTTATTATAGGTGATGAACATGATTACAGAAACCTTAAAAAATAAAAGAAAAAGCTCTAGTAAAGCAATTATATTGCATTTAGACGGAGATAAAAAATATTCTAAAAGAGCATTAAATTATTACAATAATTTGAATTTAAAAGCAGCAGTAGAAAATATCACTGAGAGACAACAAACAATGGAAGTTGTGTATTTATTGGAAAGATATAAACCTAATATATTAGTGACAACAGGACATGATCTAATGTTTAAAAAGGGACAAGATTTGTACAAAATTGAAAACTATAAAAATTCAAAATATTTTATACAAACAGTTAGAAATGCGAGAATGTGGGAAAAATCAGAAGAGAAATTAATAATAATAGCAGGAGCTTGTGAAAGCTTTTATGAAGCTATTATGTTAGAAGGCGCAAATTTTGCATCATCACCAGCAAGGATAATGATAGAATATAGAGATCCTCTTATAATAGCAAGTAAAATTGCGTATACAGATTCAAACAAATATGTAAGTATAAACGATCTAAAACCTTATTTGAAAAGTAATTATAACGGAATGGGTGGAACAAGGGCAAAAGGAAAGAAAAACGGCTGACAAAAAGACAAAAAAAGAAAATGTAACAGTATTGTAATATAAAAGTAATATAAAAGAAAAATGAAAAAGCAAAAGACACGAAAGCACTGAAATATAAAGAAAAGACGAAAACAGGCTTGCTACAACATTTTTGACAAAAATCGACTACGGTGGTATACTTAGCCTATCAAAAATGAAGTAGGTGATTAAATGATTTATAAGTCTGATATTAGTAGTCTAAAAAAGAATATGGAGGATCAAATTGGTCATAAAATAATAGTTAAAGAGTCACCAGGAAAAAGAAGCAAACCATTAGAAAAAGCAGCTATTATAGAACAAGTTTATCCAACTTACTTTAGAGTAAAATTTGAAGAAAACGAAAGAAGAAGTTCTTACAATTATACAGATATTTTTACAAAATCTGTGGAAGTTCAAATATATGATGGAGAGCAATTTAAAGCTTTAGAACCACCAGCAATTATTTCTAAGAAAAATAGAGAAGAGTTTGCATAAAAAATTCCTTGAAAAAGGAATTTTTTTTTGACCTTTAAATATATATTAATAATAAGAAAAAGGAGGTCAAATATGGATTTACAAATTCAAAAGGAAAAGATAAATATTAAGAAAAAAATAGGTGAAAAAAATAAAAGAATAGTAATAGAAAAAGATGTAATATTACCAGATAGTAAACCAGATATAATAAAAATTCAAAATGAGAGCAGTAATGCATATATAACGAAAAAAGAAAATATGGAAAACAAAATTAAAATTGATGGTGGAGTAGCAACTAGAATTTCATATTTAACTGGGGAAGGAAAATGTAGAGTATTAAAAATTGAAGAGAGCTTTAGTGAAGTATTAGAAATACAAGGCGTAACAGAAGAAATATATATAAATGATTCATTAAATATAAGGAACACAAATGTAACAATACTAAATGAAAGAAAAATACATTATAAAGTTGAAATAGATTGCATGGTAAAAGCATCTAAGAAGGAAGAAGTGGAATATATATATGAAATAAATAAATTACATAATTTACAAACATTAACACAAAAAAGAAGAATTGATACTTTTGTTGGTCATGGCGAATCCAAATTAAGTGTAAAAGAAAAAATGGAGATAGAAAATCTTCAAGAAAGCATAGAAGTAGTACAAATGACACATAGAATAGTAAATATAGAAAAAAAGATAAGTTATAACAAGGTATTAATAAAAGCCGATTGTGAAATGAAATGTTTATATCAAACAGAAAATGGACATATATATGTAGCTAAGAAAGATGTTCCTTTAATGGGATTTTTAGACATAGAAAATGTAGAAGAGAGCAATTATGTGAATACTGAGTTTAATTTAAAGAACATAAATATCACAGAAAATGAAAATGATATAAAGCCAGGAATAGATATTGAAATGGAAATAAACATGATAGGAGATGTGTATGACAGTAAAGATATTAATATGATAAATGACTTATATGATTTAAATTATAAAACAGAATATAGCAAGCAGAAGGTAATGATAGAAAATTCTAGTACAGTTCCATCACAAACAGCAACTATTAACCAAAAGACAGTAGTTCAAGATATAAATCAAGTATATAATGCTGAATATCAAATAATAAATACTAGAACAAATGGAAGAGAATTAGAATTAGAAATTCAAGCCACATATTTATATAGTTCATTTGAAAATCAAACAATAAACAGAAAGAATGAAACATTTTCACAAACTATACAATTAGAAAAAAATCTCACAGAAGTATCTGCAAGAATAATGCAAAATAGTACCAATGTATTACCAGACTCAAGTATTAATACTGAATTAAGTATTAATATATATAATCAATCATCAAGCCAAATGGAAATCATAAATGAAATAAAAATAAATGATGAAGAAAATGATGAAGGTTATAGTATGATAATTTACTTTGTGAAACCAGGAGATTCATTGTGGAAAATTGCTAAGAGGTTTAAAAGTACAATAAAAGAAATTTCAAATTTAAACGAAATCGCTAATGAAGATAAAATTAATGTAGGTGATAAATTATATATTCCAAGAGCAATATAAAATGGAAAAAATATATTCAAGACCAAAAATAAAATTTCCAAAGAGAAAATATAGAATTATCATAGTACTTATAATATTGACAACAATGATTGTACTATTATTAAATAAAGTAATATATCCATTGTTTTCTAAAAAATGCATATATAAAGCTAAAGTAATTGTTACACAAGTTAGTAATGAAGAGACAGAAAATATAATGAAAAATTATACTTATAAAGATTTAGTGCATATCGAAGAAGATTCTGACGGAAATGTCACATTTTTAGAATCAAATGTTGTATTAATTAATCAAATAAAAGCAAATATAGTAACAAACATTCAAAAAAGATTTGCAGAAAGCAAAGATACAAATATAGAGATAAGAGCAGGTGCATTAACAGGAAGCAGATTAATATCGAATATGGGACCAAAAATAAAAATAAAAGTAGTACCATCAGGAACAATTTCAAGTACACTAGAAACTGAATTTTATTCAGTAGGAGTAAATCAATCATTACATAGAATATTTTTATCTATAAATTGCACAGTAAGTATATTATCTCCATTTGAAACAGTTTCACAAAGCATAGAAAGTAAGATATTATTATCAGAGTCAGTAATCGTAGGGAATACACCTGAAAATTATTACAAAATAGACAACATGACGCCAAGTGATCAATTAAACCTTTTACCATAAAAAAGAGGAGTGCAACACTATGTAATTGTCAAAAAATATATAAATTTAAATTGAAAATTCCAGTATGAATAAACAAAAAATAAAAAAATCCTAGAAACTGTTGACTTTTTGAAATATCTGTATTAAAATATTAACGCATTGTATGTAATATGAATTTATTAAATACTTCTCCCCGGTGGTATTGTAATAAATTTTATATAAAATATAAAAATTGAATGGAGGGTAATTATTACCATGAATAATACAACATATAGCGCAAAGAAAAGTGAAATTGAAAGCAAATGGTATATTATTGATGCTCAAGGAAAATCATTAGGTAGAGTTGCAACAGAAGCAGCAAAATTATTAAGAGGAAAACACAAACCAACATACACACCAACAATAGATACAGGTGATCACGTAATCGTTATAAACTGTAAAGATGCAGTTTTAACAGGAAAGAAATTAGATCAAAAAATGTACAGACATCATTCAGGATACATTGGAGGAATGAAAGAAACATCAGCAAGAGTTATGATGGAAAATACTCCAGAAAAAGCAATGATGCTTGCTATAAAAGGAATGCTTCCACATACAAAATTAGGAAGACAAATGATCAAAAAATTAAGAGTATATGCTGGTAGCGAACACGAAAATGTAGCACAAAAACCAGAAGTATGGGAGGTTAAATAATGGCTAAGAAATCTGAAAAAATAGTTTTCTGCGGAACAGGTAGAAGAAAAAAATCAATCGCTAGAGTTAGATTAGTAGAAGGAAAAGGCGATATAACAGTTAACGGAAAAAAATTAGATGAATATTTCGGAACAGAAATATTAAAAGTTATAGTAAATCAACCATTAACAGTTACAAACACAACTGGAAAATATGATGTTATTTGTAAAGTTGAAGGTGGAGGATATACAGGTCAAGCCGGAGCTATCAGACATGGTATTTCAAGAGCTTTATTAGAAGCAAACGGAGAATACAGAGCTGCATTAAAATCAAACGGATTCCTAACAAGAGATCCACGTATGAAAGAAAGAAGAAAATACGGATTGAAAAAAGCAAGAAAAGCTCCACAATTCTCAAAGAGATAATTTTATATTTCAAAATCAAACCTCGGTAAAAAATTACCGAGGTTTTTGTTAACTTTAATGATAAGCCATCAGCCATGTGAAGTGGTAAGATAAAATCAGACTTTTGTGTCTACTTTTATCCTACCACTTCATTATATTTTGGATAGCTATTTATATATACGTGAAAGTCCCTGTGAAAATGCTCTCACAGGGACTTATTGTACTTACTAAAAATTTAATCTTATCAGTTTCCTAATTGAGGCTTTTCTGCATATTCAAAAGCATTATACTCTCGATCAGCCTTTTTTAGAATCGCAGAAGCAGTTAAATAACCGCTTAATGCAGCTACAATAACAACAAAAATTGCTACCAGAATAACATAAGTATCTGCTTTCTTTTTGCCTTTTCCACCAAAAAGAGCTGAAGCAAGTCTACCAATTGCACTAGGCATTTCTCTAGCAGCAGTTACAGTATTTTTAAACTGCACATAAGTATTCCATCCAGCAACAATTGCATTAGGAACTGTTTTTCTTTCCCAAAAGTTTGCAACAGACTGGAACCAGATTAAAAATCCAGTAGGTATAACAGCCATACCAACTAATACATATAAAGCATCAGAAGCAAGCTGCTGAATAGCCATTATCGTTTCAGGAGAAGTGTCCCTTACTAATGGCAGAATGTAAGGTAACGCCATTAACAGAATATAGCCATATACCATTGTGAATCCTGCAATTGACATGATATAGCCAATCCATACATACAGCCAGAAGAAACCTCCAAGCTCTTTGGATTCACTCCAGTACCGACCAACGCTCTTAGCGTTGCCCCAGGAAATGAGAAAGTTGACGAGTAACAGGAAGATGATAGCTAACATATCTCTACCTCCATTAAATAAAATGATTTGCATGCATAATGTTAACATAAAATCAATGAAAAATCAAGAAAATTTAATAAAAACCTTGACACTACACTAAAAAGGTGTTATTATAAGTACGTTCAAAAGCAGAAGTCAATTCTCACCTTAGCTAATTAAGGCAAAAGGTTAAAAAATACATATTATAAATATCAATAATAATATATATTTTTGTGCGGATTGACTTGTTTGAAAACAAGTCATTTTTTTATGAAATGAGAAATCAAAAAATCGGAGGTGTTTTACTATAAAACAAGAATTACCTATTAATAGGCAAATAAGATTTAGCTTTGTTAATGTAATTAGCGAAACTGGAGAAAAATTAGGAAAGCTAAGTTTAGAAGAAGCTATTGATGTAGCAGAAAGCAAAGATTTAGATTTAGTGTTAGTTTCACCAAATCCAGAAATGCCAGTTGCAAAAATTATGAACTATGGAAAATATAAGTTCGAACAAGCTAAGAAAGAAAAAGAATCTAGAAAAAACCAAAAAGCAGTTGAAACAAAAGAAATCAGAGTAACTCCAAATATTGGAGACCATGACTTTTCTTTTAAATGTAAAAATGCAAGAGGATTTTTAGAGTCTGGAAACAAGGTAAAATTCACAGTACGATTTAGAGGTAGAGAACTTAACAATGTTAAGATAGGTGAAGATGTTCTTAATAAATTTGCCGAAGAATTATCTGATATAGCTAACATTGAAAAAAGACCTCATTTAGAAGGTAAAAGTATGTTTTTAATACTAGCTAAGAAATAGAAAGGAGAATTTATTATGCCAAAATTAAAAACAAATAAAGCAGCAGCTAAAAGATATGGATTTACAGCTACAGGAAAAGTAAAAAGAACAAAAGCTAATAGAAGACACTTATTAGCAAACAAAACAAAGAGAACAAAACACACAGCAAGAGTACAAGACGGAATAATGGATAAAACATGCGTATCACATGTAAAAAAATTATTACCATATGGTGACTAATTAAAAGATTTGAGAAAAAGGAGTGAAAAATAAATGGCAAGAGTAAAAACAGCAAGAACTACAAGAGCTAGACATAAAAAAGTTTTAAAAAGAGCAAAAGGATATTATGGAGCAAAACATTATAGATTTAGAATGGCAAACCAAGCTGTTATGAAATCTGGAATGTATGCATATATTGGAAGAAAAGACAAAAAGAGTAACTTTAGAAAATTATGGATAATCAGAATTAATGCTGCAGCTAGAATGAACGGATTAACATATAGCCAATTAATTTCTGGATTAAAGAAAGCTAATGTAGCTATAAACAGAAAAATGTTAGCTGAAATAGCTGTATCAGACAGCAAAGCTTTCGCTGAAATAGCTGAAATAGCTAAAAAAGCTTAATTAAAAATAAAAAGCAAATTTTAAGTGCATCTCTATATGTTAGAAAGTATATCTGACATATAGAGGTGCATTTTTGCGTGAAATTACAAATGCTTTATATTTCTATGAAAAAAAGTAGCTAATAGAGTAATAGACAATACATATTTTTACATGAAAATAATTGAAAAAAAACAAATGGTGTTATATAATATTAAACATCATAAAAATAGCATGAATACTTATTTCCTAAGTAAAACATGCAATGAAGGAGGATTAAACATGGCATACAATTTTAAAGAAGTAGAACACAAGTGGCAAAAAAAATGGGAAGAAGAAGGGACTTTTAATGCAAAAAATGATTATACATTACCAAAATGGTTTGGTTTAATTGAATTTCCATACCCTTCAGGACAAGGACTCCATGTTGGTCATCCACGTAGCTATACAGCATTAGATATAATAGCTAGAAAAAAGAGAATGCAAGGATATAATGTTTTGTATCCAATAGGTTTTGATGCATTTGGCTTGCCAGCAGAAAACTATGCTATCAAAAATCACATTCATCCAAGAATAACAACAGAGCAAAACATAAATCACTTTAGACAACAATTGAAATCATTAGGATTTTCATTTGATTGGTCAAGAGAAATAAATACAACAGATCCAGATTACTATAAATGGACACAATGGATTTTTATTCAATTATTTAAAAACGGATTAGCATACAAAACAACAATGCCAATAAACTTCTGTACAGGATGTAAAGTTGGATTAGCAAACGAAGAAGTTGTAAACGGTGTGTGTGAAAGATGTGGAAGTCCAGTAGTTCAAAAAGAAAAATCACAATGGATGTTAAGAATTACAAAATATGCACAAAGATTAATTGATGATTTAGATGATTTAGATTTCTTAGATAAGATAAAAGCACAACAAATAAATTGGATAGGAAGAAGCGAAGGCGCAGAAGTAAACTTTGAAGTTGTGGCTGAAAATAAAGAAACAGAAAAAGATTATTTAAGAATATACACAACAAGACCAGATACAATATTTGGAGCTACTTATATGGTAATTTCACCAGAGCATCCGTTTATAAAAAAATACGAACAAGAAATTACAAACTTAGAAGAAGTAAAAGAATATCAACATCAGGCTTCATTAAAATCTGATTTTGAAAGAGCAGAATTAAACAAAGAAAAAACAGGTGTTGAAATAAAGGGGATAAAAGCAATAAATCCATTAACAAAAGAAGAAATTCCAATATGGATTTCAGATTATGTATTAATAACTTATGGAACAGGAGCAATTATGGCTGTTCCAGCACATGATACAAGAGATTTTGAATTCGCAAAGAAATTTAATTTGCCAATCAAACCAGTAATCATGCCAAAAGACGGAAAAATAGATGAAAAAGAGATGGCAGAAGCATATACAGATGTAAATGATGGAATTGCTAATAATTCAGGATTTTTAAATGGACTTGCTAGTAAAGAAGCAATCAAAAAAGCAATTGAATATATAGAAGAAAACAAATTAGGCGAAAGAAAAGTAAATTACAAATTACGTGATTGGGTATTCTCTCGTCAAAGATATTGGGGTGAACCAATTCCAATGGTATATTGTGAAGATTGCGGATGGGTTCCAGTTCCAGAAGAAGAATTGCCTTTGAAATTACCTGAAATAGAAGATTATGAGCCAGGAGAAAATGGCGAATCACCACTTGCAAAACAAACAGAATGGATAAAAACAAAATGCCCACATTGCGGAAAAGAAGCAAGAAGAGAAACAGATACAATGCCACAATGGGCAGGTTCATCATGGTACTATTTAAGATATATGGATCCACACAATGATAAAGAATTTGCATCAAAAGAAGCATTAGAATACTGGTCACCAGTAGATTGGTATAATGGCGGAATGGAACATACAACACTTCACTTATTATATTCAAGATTCTGGCACAAATTCTTATATGATATTGGAAAAGTTCCAACAAAAGAACCATATCAAAAACGTACATCACATGGAATGATTTTAGGTGGAAACGGCGAAAAAATGTCAAAATCAAAAGGAAACGTAATAAATCCAGACGACATAGTAGAAGAATTTGGAGCAGATAGCTTTAGAGTATATGAAATGTTTATGGGACCATTTGATCAAACAGCACCATGGTCAATGGAAAGTATCAGAGGATGCAGTAAGTTCTTAGACAGAGTATGGAGCTTGCAAGACATGTTATCTGAAGGAACAGAGTATTCAAAAGAATATGAGTCAATGATGCATAAAGCAATAAAGAAAGTAACAAATGACATAGAAGAAATGAAATTCAATACAGCCGTAAGTACTTTCATGACAATGTTAAACGAATTCACAAAATCTAAGAAAATTAACAGAGCAGAATATAAAACCTTCTTACAATTATTAAATCCATTTGCACCACATATGACAGAAGAAATATGGAACCAAATTGGAGAAGAAAAAGAAATTTCACAAACCCCATGGCCAACATATGATGAAGCAAAAACAATAGATGATGAAATTGAAATTCCTGTACAAATTAATGGAAAGGTAAAAGCAACAGTTGTTGTACCAAAAGATGCCGATGAATCAATAGTGGAAAAAGCAACAACAGAAAATGAAGCAGTAAGTAAATTACTAGAAGGAAAAAATATTGTTAAGAAAATATATGTAAAAGGAAAAATATACAACATAGTTGTAAAATAAAAGTATATAGAGAAGAAAAAATATATTATCTAATAAAGAAAAATGTCGAAAGGTTTCAGAAAACCTTTCGACATTTTTGCACGTACTAACGATAGATGTAATATACCTGAAAGAACGTTTTTCCCTTTCTAGGAATATTGGCAGTAAAATCCTGAGAATCAGAATGAGACGCACCAAGCTTTTCTAAAAGAGAAAGTGAAGCAACATTATCAGGTTCAACATCAAACCGGAAGGCATTAAATCCTTTTAACTTACAAAAATGTACATAATTGTTAAGTGCTTCTAGCATATAATTATTCCGGCGATAAGAACTGAATATGAAAAATTCAACTAATAATTCACCAGAAACAAACACATTACCATTGATGTAGCCAATCAACATATTAGTTGACTTTGAAAATATACCAATAGGAATGCATTCAGTACGATGAAGCGTTTCTAAAAAATCCAAAACATCCATGGTTGATTTGCCAAAATCAAAGAAATGCTGTATTTCTTTATCAGCGACAACCTTTTCTGCAAAAACAGAAAAATCTTTACGTGCTAAAGGCCGACATTTCAGCCTAAGGGTATCGTAGTCTAAAGTAATCATAGATACCACCTCCTATATTTTTTATGCTAAACATTATAGCATAAAATTTACATAATGTAAATTACATTAATATAAAAGTAATATCACAAGATTCTACTGTTTTTTCATTTTTGGTTTAGAAACAAGAGCTGAAAGGTATCCAAAGAAAATAGCAGCAGTAATTCCACCTGCAGCAGCTTTTATACCACCTGTGAATACACCAAGGAAACCAGATTGATGAACTTCTTGGATAACTCCTTTTGAAAGATTATATCCAAATCCAGTAAGCGGAACTGTAGCACCACATCCAGCAAAATCAACAAGATATTTATAAATTCCAAGTCCACCTAAAATAGCTCCAACAGTGACATAAAGAACAAGAATTTTAGCTGGTGTAAGTTTTGTTTTATCAATCAAAATTTGAGCGATAATACATAAAAAGCCTCCAACAACAAAAGCTTTTAAAAGCATCATATAATCTAGATTATTAATAAATTCTCCCATACGACTCCTTTCAAATATTAAAGTTCAATACTAATAGCATGTGCAATACCAGGAATAGATTCACCTTGCTGGCTTGAAGTAGAATTCATTAAAGCACCAGTAGCAACTAGTAATATTTTTTTTAATTTTTTGTTTTTTAATTGTTGAAAAAAGTAACCAGAAAAAACAGTTCCACAACACGCACAACCAGAACCACCAGAATGAGTATCTTGCTTTTCTTTATCAAACATAAGAACACCACAATCATTGTAATTAGAAGATAATTGATATCCATCAGCTTTACACAAATCAAGAACAATTTCCTTTCCAATATGTCCAAGATCGCCAGTAATAATAGCATCGTAATAAGATGGAGCACGCCCAGTATCTTTAAGATGAGTTAAAATGGTGGAAACAGCAGCAGGCGCCATTGCACTACCCATGTTGTTAGCATCCTTAATTCCTCTGTCGACAATTTTGCCAGGAGTAACATGAGTTATATAAGGTCCTAATCCGTTGCTAGACAAAACAGCAGCACTACTTCCGGTTACAGTCCACTGAGAAGTAGGTGGCCTTTGATTCCCAAGTTCAAGAGGAAAACGAAATTGCTTTTCTGCACTACAAAAATGACTTGAAGTAGAAGCAATAGCATATTTGCCAGCACCACCATCCAATAACATAGATGCAAGCATCATTCCTTCAACAAATGTTGAACAAGCACCAAAAACTCCGAAAAAAGGAATTTCAAAATCTCTAATTCCGAAACTTGAGGAAATACATTGATTTAATAAATCTCCTGCAAATAAGTAATCAATACTTGAAACAGAAAGATCAGATTTTCTAATAACAGTTTCAATAGCCGTTTTAATCATTTTGGACTCAGCTTTTTCCCATGTTTTTTCACCATAAAATTCATCTTCTAAACAAACATCAAAATATTTGGCCATTGGGCCGTCAGATTCTTTTTTTCCAACAATACTAGCAGTTTCTAATATCGTAACAGGATTATCTAATTTAAAAGTTTGAGAACCAATTTTTTTCATACACAATTTCCTTTCTAAAAATTAAATTATACTAACATGATAGATTGAACATTGAATAACAAATAAACAAGTCCAACAATAACAGAAGAAGAAATGCCATAAACAAGGACAGGTCCAGCAACAGTGAACATTTTTGCTCCAACACCCATAACAAATCCTTCAGATTTATACTCCATTGCAGGCGAAATTATAGAATTTGCAAAACCTGTAATAGGAACGAGCGAACCAGCGCCAGCAAATTTTCCAATTTTATTAAAAATATTAATTGCAGTTAAAAATGCACTCAAAAAGATTAAACATATTGAAACAACAGTGCCTGTAATTTCAGACGAAAAACCTCTATAAACAAAATAATCAAAAATTAATTGACCAATTACGCAAATTAATCCACCAACCCAAAATGCATTAAAACAATTTTTAAAAATAGGAGAATTTGGCGATTTTTTATCAACGTAATTTTGATAATCTTTATTAGTATTTATTGACTCCATAAAAAGCCTCCTTTTATTAAATATAATTTCCGAAAAATAGAAAAAATATTCCAAAAAAGGTAAAATTAAAAATATGTTACATTACTGTTACTTTTAATTAACACTTATATTAAACTTATTGACTTTTAGTGCCTAAATAGGTAAAAATATAAGTATAAATGATTAAAAAAGTCGTAAAAAAACAGATCATTTATGCAGGTAAAAGGAGATAAAAATGCAAAGCTGTTTAGGAGTATATATAGACGATAATTTAATTAAATACGCTAAAGTTTCAAAGGAAAAAGATAACTATAAAATCGAATCTTCTGGAACAAAATTTTATGAAGATATAAACCAAGCAATTAAACAAATTGTAGTAGAAACTAATAGCTCTAAGATTCCAATTTCTACCAATATAACGGGAGAGTCATACGACTACTTTAGCTTTTATTCTGGAATAAAAGAAAAAGACCTAGATAAATCACTTGGCATGGAATTCGAAATGCAATGTGCAGAAAAAGGCGTAAATAAAGATGATTTAGAAAGAAGAAATATATATATAATAGACCAAGACAATGCAGATCAAATGATTGCAATTAATGTATCAGCAGATAAAAATACAATTGAAGATGAAAAAAGCTTGTTTGAAAAATATATGTTGGGTACAATCCAACCATTACCAATTGGCATAATGAATTTAGTGAAATTAGATGACGACAAAAATGAATTGATAGTAAATATGGAAGAAAAAACAACATTAACATTTTGCGAAAATGGTCAAATCAATTCAATTCAAGAAATAGAGACAAGTATTTCAGAAGCTTTAAGAGAGATAACCAAAAGAGAAAATTCAAAAACAAAAGCATACGAAATATTGAAAAATATAACAATATCATCACAAGATATGGATACATTGCAAGATGGAAATGAATATATGGATGTTATTATTCCAGTTCTTTTCAAAATGCTTAATGAATTAAAAGAGAAAATGAGCGATTTTGGAAGACAAATACATAAAATATATTTCACAGGAACAGGAATTGTTATAAACAATGTAGATATGTATTTCCAAGATAGATTAAATGATATCCAATGCGATTTGATAAAACCTTCATTCTTAGATTCGCAATCATTAAAAATTGGAATTAAGGACTATATAGAAGTAAACAGCGCAATTTCATTAGCAATTTCAGGTTTATCAAATGATAATAAATTGAACTTTGCTGGAAAAAAAGGATTTAAGATTCAAGGATTAGAAATAACTGGACTTCCAGCTGGAAAAACTCCAAAAGTAAAATCACTTAAAGAAACTGCAGAAGAAAAATTGGACGCATTTGAAAAGCTTACACTTAGATTGATTATATTATCAATTATATTTTTGATTACATATACAGCTATTACAGGAACAATATACAATAACTTAGCAGATAAATCAGCAGATGCTACTCAAAAAATAGCAGATACACAATCATCGATGGCAACAATGGCAAAAACAAAAACATCAATTGAATATCTAACTTCAGAATATGATTCAATAATTGCAAAATTAAATAGCGGAACAGCTACAAATGGAACATCAGCATTTAGAACAAATGAATTAAATAACTTCTTAACAAAGTTGAAATCAATAATACCAACAGAAGTTAAATTAGTAAGTTTAGAAAATACAGAACAAAGACACATCGTAATTCAAGCAAGAGCTGCTAAATATCAACAATTAGGATATTTCAAAGCATTACTAGAAGCAGAAACACAAGAAGGAAGTTCGTATAAATCAATATTATCAAACGTCAAAGCCAGCACGGGTATAAGATACCATGATGATACATTAGATGAAGATTATATATTAATTACTATAGAAGGAGATCTAACAGAATAATTCAAGAAGGAGATAAAAAATGAGAAAACTGATTCTCTCAGGAGTTTTGATTTTTACATTAATTTTTGCTTTTGTGTGCGTAAAATCTGGAATAGCAGGACCAATTCAAATTTATAGCTATAAGGAATTAAAAACACAAAGCGGTGCAACTAATCAAAAAATGAATGAATTAACTAAAGTAAAATCAGAAGGATACGCAGTAGCAGAAGCAAATTTACAAAGAACTGTAAAAAAACATTTAGAAGTAAAAAGTACATATGAAAAAGTTGCTAGTACAAAAACAGAAGAACAAAAACAAAGAGCATTACTTGGACAAGATTATGATTTAAGTTTCTTATGGGTAGAATTAGGAAACTATGCAACAAAAAATAACTGTGATTTAACATTAGAAGTATCACAAGAAAAAGATGTATCAGATGATGAAAATTATGTACTATGTGATTTGAAATTTGAAATAGTTAGTGGGTATGATGGAATAACAAGTTTCATAGAAGACATTAGTAAAGATGCTGACTTAGGATTTATTCCTGAAAACTTAAAATTATATTCAGAATATAGACAAGTAAAAGTATTGAATCCAGCAGATAAGTCAATAGCATATGATACAAAATTAATGTTAGTTACAGAATTTTATAAAACTGATGTACCAATATCAAAAGCATCAATATCAAAAGTGGAAAATGAGCAAACACTAGAAGCTGAAAAACAAGCTGAAGAAGAAGCTGCTAAAGCAGCAAAAAATACTACAAATTCTACAAGTAAAACAAATACAACTAACACAGCAAACCAAAAAAATACATCAAAATAAAAAAGGAGAAAAATAAATGAAGACAGTTATTAGAGAAATAATTGCGATGATAATTTTAGTTGCAGCAATAATTTTAGTAACAATTACATTTTTCTTTGATTATATTAAAGATCAAGCGAATCAACCACAATCTGCAGTTTATAAAATGTCAGATGAAGAAAGTACTATATTAAAAGAAAGACAAAATTATATAAATTCTCAAAATAAAATTGTTTTGTCATCAGCGTATTCAATAGATTCAAGTGACTTACAAAATTACAAGGCTACTAATCAATTAAAAACAGGACAAAGCAATCCATTTGATGAAGTGCCAATAACAGACGTTATATATGATGCAGATGGAAATGCTTATTATCAAATAATTTCATCAATAAACTCATCAAATAAAACAACTGGTACGGTAGTACGCGAATCAGTAGCAGGAACAACTACAAACACAAGTACAAATACAAGTAATTCAACATACCAACCAGATAAAGACATTACAGCACCATCTACAACATCAGGAAATTTAACACAAGGAAAAGGTGGAAAATAATTAAATATCGGTTATATTTAAAATTTATATATATAACACAATTAAAAAACCAAGGAGGAAAATTATGAAAAATCAAAAAGGTATTACATTGGTAGCATTAGTTATCACAATCGTTGTATTATTGATCTTAGCTGGTGTTACAATATCAATGGTATTAGGACCAAATGGAGTTTTAACTAACTCACAAAAAGCAAAAGATAATTCAGCACAAGGTACAGCTAATGATGCATTAGCTACAGCTTTAAGCTCATTATCAACAGACTACTATGCAGGAGATGGAGCAAATCAATCAAGTTTATCAGCTATGCTTGATACTGTTCAAGAAGGAAAACTTGAAGAATTAGCACCAGGATATGATTTTACAGTACTAGACGGTGACTCTGATACAGAGAAAAAAGTTACAATGGCAAAAGATGGATATACATTTAGTGCTGTAGTATCAGATACATTAACAATAAAAAGCTTTGAAAGAGTTACAAAATAAGATATAAAATAAAAAGCATATGCATTTTATATATGCATATGCTTTTATTAAAAATTTACAATTAAAATCATAAACGAAAAAAGGAGAAAAGATGGAGTTAATACTATATTTAATAATTTTCATAATGGGAACAGTTTTTGGAAGCTTTTGTACATTAGCAATATATCGTATTCCCTTAAAGAAAAACATAACAAATGAAAGATCTTTTTGTCCTAATTGTAAACACAGATTGGGATTTTTTGACTTAATCCCAGTATTTAGCTACATATTTCTTGGAGGAAAATGTAGATATTGTGGTAAAAAAATAAAAAATAGTTATTTCATAATAGAATTTTTAATGGGGCTAACATCAGTTGGAATATACCTATCATTACATGCAACTTGGGAGACAATGTCTATATTAACATTAGTAGAATATTTATATTTAATGATATTTGTAACAACATTAGTATTAATTGCAGGAATTGATAAAAATAATAAAAAAATCAACAAATCAATCATATTTTTTGGCTGTATAGTTGGTTTTGTCCATATCATATATTTATATATAATAAAAAATGCAACAATAATTAGTATATATAAATATGTCATATACTTTATCATAGTATGTGCATTATCATTAATTACGTCAAAACATAGATATTTTAGATATAAATACCTTCTAGAAATATTGATGATATGTATATATATAAATATGTTTGTAATTTCAGAAGTATTCCTTATAACAGCTATTTTAACAATGATATCTTTATTAACGGGAATAGCAATAAGAAAAAGAAAAACAAAAATAGATAAAAGCGATATATTAGCAGAAAAGAATGTAAACCTAGATTTACCGATTGCATATTGTTTATGCATATCAAATATAGTTGCAATGTTAATACAAGGAATTGAAATCATAAAATTATAGGAGAAATAAGAGTGAAAAAAATTTTGATTCAAAAATTAAAAAAAGATGAAGGCTTCACAGGACAAGACATATTAATAGCAATCTTCATAACAATTGCTTTTCTTTCTTTAATCGTAACCATGCTAATAAATTTATCCAATACTAGCTATGAAATAAATAAAACGAAACAAATGACCGAGTTAATTAGTAAAATGGCAGATAAAATTGATCAAATGGGATATAATGATTTTCAAGATACAACAGAAGAAAAGGACACTTCAGAAGTTAGTGAATTACGATCATATGAAATTCCAAATGGTATTACGATGAAATATAAAGTATCAACAGAAGGAGATACTAATGATCCAACAAAAGTAATAACATTAATAGGAACGTACAAAGTAAATGGAGCTGATAATACTGTAAGAATTTCAATAAAAAAGAAAAATGCCAGTGGCTCTGATAGTGGAAATAATGGCAATACAGGAGATGATGGATACATTACTCCATCAATAGGAAGTATGTATCAATATCCATTCAATATACCTAAGAATAGTGGAAACTTCGAAGGAGAAGAATTAGTACCAGTTAAGTTTGTATGGACAGCATTTTATCAAGATGGAAAAAGGGGATACTGGGTTACCACAACAGAAGATGACAAAGAATGGTATTCAATAGAAGAAGGAATATATCCAACATATGTAAAAGCGTCAGTAAGCAGAGCGCAAAGGACATTTAGAATGCCAGATGGAACGACCAAAACATATGAAATAATAAATCAATCAATAAAACCATCAGGATATGGTTGGTATCAACAAGGTGGAGTAGATTTATATGTGTGGGTTCCGAGAATAGCTGGAACTGAATATTATAATGGATATGCATTTGAAACAACAAATTATGAAATTGTTGAACAAACAGGAGGAGGATATGTATTAAAAACTCCAGAATTATCAAGTTATAATGAATCAATATTTCCAAGCACAGCAAGAGGTGTACTTGTAAGATATAGTAGATCAAATGGATTTTATGGAAATAGCATTGTTAATGCATTGCCATATAAAACAAGATCTGCCTTAAATAATTTTAATAGACACGACAACGAAGCACTAAATCAATAATACAAAATAGATAAAGGAGTGAAAATAAATGGCTGGAAAGAAAGTTCCTTTGGGAATAGAACTAGTTAAAAGAAAAGTTGCAACAGAAGCTGATGTAAAAGAAGCTATAAGATATCAAAAAGAACATCCTAATACAAAAATCGGAGAAGCCTTGGCTGAAATCGGTACAATTGACGAAAAAAAATTAGTACAAGCAATGAGTGAAATTTTAGGTGAAAAAGTTATAATAATGCGACCAGAGCTAGTAAATATCAACATATCAAAATATATATCAATTGATACAGCTAAAAAGAATAAAGTCATTCCATTTGACGAAATAAACGGAAAAGTTAAAGTATGTTTTTCAGATGTAAATGATCCAAAAGTAGTAGAGCAAATAAGATTAATGTTATTACATAGTGGATATTCAATGGAAAAATATATATCATTTTCAAATAAAATTTTATCCACATTAGAAAGCCTAGAAGTAGATACAACAGAAGATTTTGGAGCTAGCTCAAAAGATATTACAAAAATGGTAGACACAATTATAAAAAATGGAATGGAAAAAAGAGCATCAGATATACACATTGAACCAATGGAAAAAGACATAAGAGTTAGATATAGAGTTGATGGTGATATGATTACAGTAGCCAGAATTGGAAAAGAAAATCAATCACAAATGATTGGTAGATTAAAAGCTATATGAAATATGTATCAAGAAAAAACAGAATCCCAAGATGGTAGAATTATAATGTATCCCGGATTCAATATTCGTGTATCTTCACAAAAAACAATATATGGAGAGAAATTCGTTCTAAGACTTTTGAAAAAAGATGCAAAAATTAGAGATATATACGAACTAGGATTTCCAAGAGAAGATAATTTAATATCAAAATACTTCGATAAAAGAAATTCGGTAACAATAGTTGCAGCACCAACTGGTGAAGGTAAAACAACAACACTTTATAGTATTATAAAAGTTTTAAATACAAGTTCAGTAAACATCATAACACTTGAAGATCCCGTTGAAGTTAGACTTCCAGGATTAAACCAAGTTGAAATGGATGCAAAAACAACATTTGCTAGTGCTTTAAGAACTGTCTTAAGACAGGACCCTAACATTGTACTAGTAGGAGAGATAAGAGACTTGGAAACAGCAGAAATAGCAATGGAAGCAGGACAAACAGGACACTACGTTTTGTCAACAATCCATACTATTAATTCAATTGAGGTAATCACAAGACTTAGAAAACTTGGAATCTCAGACTACGATATTGCAAGTACTTTAGCAACAGCAGTATCACAAAGACTAGTAAGAAGAGTATGTCCAAAATGTGCACAAAAAAGAGAATTCACAGAAGATGAGAAAAACAAGATTAATAACTATGCAAAGAAATACAATATGGAATTTGATTTTAAAGATAAATACACATATGATGTAATCGGATGTAAAGAATGTAATATGACAGGTTATTCAGGAAGAATTGCAATAATAGAGATCTTAACACTAACAGATAAAATAAAAGAACTTGTAATGGATGGCAAATCAACATTTGAAATAAGAAAAGCGGCATTAGAAGAAGGATTCTTACCATTTGAAATGGATGGAGTAAAAAAAGTTGTTGATGGAAAAATTACATTACAAGAATTAAACAATAAAACATTATTATTTAATAGTTAATTTAGGGAGGAAAAGTATGTTAAATTTGGAAGATATAATTGAAGAAGCTCTACAAAAAAATGCTTCAGATATTCATATTATATGTGGATTAAAGCCAGTATTAAGAATCACAAAATCATTAATACCATCAAAATATCCAGTGGTAACAGAAGAAGATATATATGGTTTTTATGATTTCATAGTAAAAGGTAGCGTTGAAAATGATGAGATGTTTAAAAGAGATAAAAGACTTGATACAGCTATAGCATATAAAGACGTTAGACTAAGAGTAAATATTTCAAAAATGGATGACATCCCATTGTTTACACTAAGAATTATAAAAAATTCATTGCCTAGATTTGAAGATTTAGGTGTTCCAGATGTAATAAGAAGAATGACATATCAACCACAAGGTGTTATACTAGTTACAGGAAAAACAAACTCTGGAAAAACAACAACACTGAACTGTTTGATAAATGATATAAATGAAAATCAGAACAGAAAGATACTAACGCTAGAAGCCCCAGTTGAGTACAAACATAAAACTAAGAAATCTATTATAGTTCAAAAAGAAGTTGGACCAGCAGGAGATTCACTAACATATTTTGACGGTGTTAGAAATGCCCTAAGAGAGGATTGTGACATCCTAGTAATAGGAGAGATCAGAGATAAAGAAACAATGGCAGCAGCTATAGATATGGCGGAATCTGGTCACTTGGTTATAGGAACACTTCATACTAAGTCTTGTGCTGAGACACTTGATAGAATTATAAACTTCTATGATTTCTCTGATCAAGCACAAATCAAATATTTGATGGCATCATTATTAAAGATAATAGTTTCACAAAGATTAATAAAGTCAGCTGATCAATCAGAACTAGTAATGGTTCCAGAAGTTATGGTAGTTGACAACGTTGTTGCCGGATGTATCAGAAAAGAAAAATTTAGTGTATCAGAAATTGAAGATGCTATTCAATCAACAAGAGATAAAGGTAGCCAAGGATTAATAACAGTACTTGCAAATCTAGTAATAGATGGAAAAATCACATTAGATCAGGCAAAAGCACAAATAGAAGAAAAGAACTTTGAAACATTAGAAAAAACAATTCAACAATCAAAAACAGGAAGATAAATAATGGAGGTGAAATATGCCAGCTTTTCAATATAAAGCAATAGATAATAGAACAGGGCTAACAGTAAAAAATACTGTAAATGGAATAACCAAACAAGAATTATATAAAATGTTGAAAAAAAATGGCTTAACACCAGTAGAAATTCAACAAGCCCTTGAAGTTACAGCAACAAAAAAACAACCAGTAAAAAAACATAGAACATCAGAAGAAATATTAAGAGATTTATCTCCAAATCAAGTAAAATTGATTTATAATAGTAATTCAGCTGCAAAAAAAACAAAAAGTATGACATCTAAAAGTAAAGGAATTGCCAGAAATAGAGGTCATAAAATAAAACAAAGAGATGTTGAAATATTTACGCAAAACTTTTTACTATTGAAAAAAGCAGATTTTAATAATATTCATGCTCTTGAAACAGTTATAAATTCAACAGAAAATCCATCATTTAAATCAGTTCTCGAAGACATTCTAGCAGGTGTTGAATCTGGTGAAAATATGTATACAACAATGGAATATTATGATCATATATTCCCAGTCATATATGTTAATATGGTAAAAGTAGGTGAATTATCAGGATCTTTAGTTAAATCACTTGAGCAAGCCTTAGATTATTTGGAAACATCAAATGCTCTTGCCAAAAGAGTAAAGAAAATAATAATGCCAAATGTAATTCAATTCGTAGGTATGTTATTACTATTAATTGTAGGTACAATATTCATCATACCAACAATTCAAAACGTTTTTGATGAAATGGGATCATCAGCTGAATTGCCATGGTTAACAAGACAATTCTCAGCATTTTTAAAAAATGCAGAACACTGGTGGTTCTATCCAGTAATTTTAATAGTTCTAGCAGTTGTTACGGTAATGGCATATATAAGAACACCAAAAGGAAGATATCAATGGCATTTATTTAAATATAAAGCTCCAATTTTTGGATCATTAATTTATGCAGTTGATTTTTCAAGAGTTATGAAAGCTATTTCATTAAATTTAAAAAATGGAATGAGAATTCAACAAGCACTTGAAGTTAGTAAAAACGTTGCTAAGAATAACGTAATGTTATCAATCCTAGAAACAGCAATAAATAACTGTATGATAGGTAAATCATGGGTTGAACCATTTGAAGAATCTGGATTTGGAAATGCAATGTCAGCAGAGATGTTAAAAATAGGAATGCAAACAGATTTACCAAAAATGATGGATAAATTACTAGATTTTGTTGAATCAGATATAGATACAATTTTGCAAAGAATAATGAAGGTATTACCAGAAGTAAGTTATATACTTGTTGGAACAGTTTTAATTTTCTTCGTATGTGTTGTACTTGTTCCATGTATCCAGGTATACATGGGAGGATTCATGTTCAGTAGTTCATATATGTAAAATGTAAAAAGAGACTTGGAAAAAAAGTCTCTTTTTATATTTTGTTCTTTATTTTTATTTAATTAAATAATATAATATCACCATAGAAGACAAAATGTTAAAAACACATATAAATTAATTTAGAAATTGGTGATAATCAATCACTAGTATAACTACAAACAAATTAAAGAAAGGATGTAGCCTATGAGAATTGGAATTGATATTGGAGGAAGCCACGTAGGAGTGGGACTAATAAATAAACGGAATAATATTAAATATAGAAGAAAGAAATTTAACAAGAGAAGATAGAGTAAATGTAAAAGAAAGTATAGTGAAAATAATAATAGAATTGCTAAACAAAGTAATAGAAGAATCAAATGTAGACTTGAATGATATAGAATTTATAGGAATAGCATCACCAGGAACAATAAGCAACAACATAATCAAACAAGCAACAAACTTGGGGCTAGAAGACTTTGATCTAATTGCAGAACTACAAAAATACATAAACTTACCAATGCAAATAAAAAATGACTCAAAATGTGCAGCTCTTGCAGAAAAACATTATGGGGCCATGAGAGATTATGATGACTGTGTATTTCTTTGTATAGGAACAGGAATAGGAGGAGCTGCTTTCTTAAATGGCGAAATGTTAGTTCCAAAAAGATTTTCAGGATTTGAGTTTGGACATATGGTAATAAACAAAGGTGGAAGACAATGTTCGTGCGGAAAAAGAGGATGCTTTGAAACATACGCATCTATAAGAGCTTTTAGAAATAAAATTGCAGAAGTACTAGATATAGATAATGATTTTTCAGGACAATATTTAAGAGAAAAATTATTAGATTTTAACAATGAAAAAATAGAAGAAGTAGTTGAACAATTTATAGAAGACTTATCAATAGGAATTTGTAATGTAATAGACTTATTTGAACCTGAAATAGTAGTGTTAGGAGGAAGTTTCTCATACTACGAAGGTAACCCCGTATATGATAGATTATTAGAAAAAATAAGTGAAAAAGGCAGTAGATTCAATAGCACAGAAATGCCAAGAATAGAACTGGCTAAACTAAAAAATGATGCAGGTATAATAGGAGCAACAATCAGAATCTAGATACTAATGAATTAGTATTAAAATACAAGTATTATTTTAAATAATATATTTACAAATTAATAAAAAAGATGTATAAATAATAAAAAAGATTAAGGGGAGACAATATGCCTGATATTAAGTATGAAATAGTAGAAAAAATAGCTGTATTATCAACAACAGAAAAAGGTTGGAGCAAAGAGCTAAATTTAATTAGTTGGAATGAAAGAGAACCAAAATATGATTTAAGAGACTGGAATGAAAATCATGACAAAATGGGTAAAGGAATTACATTAACAAAAGAAGAGTTAATTCAATTAAAAGAAGCTTTAAATAGTTATGAAAGTTAAAAATCTTATGAAAAAATTTTGTATATATTATATAAATTATAATATGATAATAAAAAATGCGAAGAATTAAAATCTTCGCATTTTTAGTTATCAACTATTTCTTATCATCTTTCTTTTGAATTTTTAAATTATCACCAAAACGTTTAATTTTTTGAGTTGTTGTTTTTTCAAATTCATCTTCTCTAATAGAAACATTTTTTATATGTTTAAAGTTAGGTAGTTTTTCATTAATAGTTTTTATTGCTGCATTTATAATATTAGTAATATCTTCTTTAGTAGGTTTTTTAATATTTTTCTTAATAGAATCCATATTAGGTACGATTAAAGCAGTAACTTCAGTATCATCACGAGATTCATTAAAATCACCAGTAACTAAAGATTCTTCAATAAAGTCATTCTTATTTAAAAGTTCTTCTAATTCTTCTGGGTAAACATTCTTACCATTCTTAGTAATAATAACACTCTTACATCTACCAGTAATATATAGCCAACCATTTTCATCAATTCTTCCTAAGTCACCAGTTTTGAAATATCCGTCCTTAAAAGTAGCTTTCGTAGCTTCTTCATTTTTGTAATATCCTAACATAACATTAGGACCTTTTACTAAAATTTCACCAACGCCTTCTTCATTCGGAGAATCAATAATAAATTCAACATTAGGTATAGGCAAACCAGCAGAATCAAAACTATGGAAGAAATCATTATTACCAGATACAAGAGGAGAACATTCTGTTAATCCATATCCAGATAAAACAACAATACCAAATTTACTAAATGACTCTAGTAATTTAGGGTCAATAGCAGAAGCACCTACAATAACTTTTTTCAATCTTCCACCAAGAGATTTTACAATTTTCTTTTTAATAATAGGTTTCATAAAGAATGGAACTGAATCCATAATATGCTTACCTGTCTTAAAATACTTCTCTGGTAAAGATGATTGTAAGGCTTTATATATTTTTTTATGTAATTTTTCAAGAAGTAGAGGAACACTCAAAATGATATTAGGTTTATATTCAATAAAGTTATTAGATAAATGTTTAAAACCTTCGCAAAAGGCTATAGAACCGCCACTAGAAATTACAAGCAAAAATCCCAAAGTACATTCATATGTGTGATGCATTGGTAAAATTGATAAAATAGAAGTACGTGTATCAACTTTTACTATACTACCTACAGAAAATATATTAGAGCATATATTTCTATGAGATAAGCAAACACCTTTTGAATTTCCAGTAGTACCAGAAGTAAACAAAAGAAAATGCATTTCATCAGGGTTAATTTTTATATTTTTAAATGGATTTTGATCATTTTCTAGATTATATAATCCAGAATTTCTAAATGAATCAAATCCATAGAAATAATCATTATTAGTTTTTAAATCAAAATTTACAAAATCAATTTTATGATCAATCTTTGAAATAGATTCATGAATTGCAGATAAGTTTTTATCATCACCTAAAATAATAGCAGTTTCTGAAATATTTAGAAAGTTAATAACATCATCTGGATGTAATTCTTTATCAATAGGAACTACAACACCAACAATAGAAGCAGCTAAATAAGTAATAGCCCATTTGTAACTATTTTTACCGATAACAGCTATTTTTTTATTAGAAAAGCCACTATTAATAAGTGAAATTCCAACAGCTTCAACATCCTTCAAAAAATTAAAATAAGAAACTGTATATGGGTACCCCGAATTATCCTTTAAAACAAAAGCAGGTTTGTCACTATATTGATTACCAACATAATATAGCATTTCTTGTAATGTCGAAAAATCTTCTCTTTTAAAATAATGTTTTTTCATATAAGAAATAGGGTCGTTATTTTTTTTCATGTTTAAAATATATCCTTTCAAAAATTAATTTTCCTTTTTATAAAACTTACTAGTATTTAAATTAGTAAGAGTAAATTGATAAGAACCATCATAAATGGTATTTATATCATTATCATCACTTAACTTTATTGGAATTGTTAAAGTACAAATATATTCTTCATCTAATCCATTTATAATATGAATTGAAAATGAAACAGAATATTCAATATTACTTAACAAAATATTTGCATCTAAAAATAAATTACCATCAAATGTAACCGCAGAATTCGTATTTCTAATAACAAAATTAGAAACAATATCCTGATTTATAGCAGAAAGTAAAATTGGATTTGAACAATCTGCATAAAAAGTAGGTTCGCTAAATTCGGTATTATTAGAAGAAACAATATTAAAAGAAAGTTTATCTTTTATTAAGTTTTCTTCATTAATTACACCCACTCCAAGAAATTCAGATTCTTTAAAATATAAATGAGGATTTCCCTTATCTGGAGTAGATGGATAAGATATATTATCAATATACATTTCTTTGATTGTATTTTTTAGAGTAAGTCCATCAATAGAAACGTGATTATCAATATTAATTGCTATATCAGAATACTGATATAAATTTAAGTCCCAATAGTCTTTTTGCATTTCTGAATTATTCAATGCATTTGCAGATGAATAAAGTTGTATAGAACTAACATTAAAAATATTACTATCAGTCGTCATAGAAAGGACTGGTTCATCTTTTGTATCTGCTTGCTTTGAATTATGACTTTTTATTGCATTAAAAAGAAAAATTGAAAATAGAACAATAAAAATTCCTATAGAAATACCTAAAACTATTTTTATTTGTTTATCTTGAAACATAAATCAAAATTCCTTTCAAATATAATACGAAAATAGTATTCAAAGTACCTATTTAATATATAATAATTTTCAAGAACATTCAATATTAGAGCATAAATAAATCCAAAAACTTCAATTGACAAAAAAAGTAGCAAATATTAAAATATTTACAGAGTATTAAAATAGGAGAAATAATGAGAAAAGTAAAATATGTAATAAAGACGAGAGAACAAGTGATAAAGCAAAGAATAATAGTATATGCAATAACATTAGCAATACTATTATTAACATTAATATTATGTGTTAAATCGATAAAAAGTGTACAAGCAATTTCATCAATAACTCAAGAGCAAGAAGCTAAAACAGAAATAAAGCAAAATGAAAAAGTGGCAATGGATGAAAATAAAAATAAAATTGATGTACAAGAAATTATAAAAGAAAATACAGAGGAAGTTTGCAAAAAAACGTTAAGTGTAGATGAGGTAGATTTAGACTATACAACAGAATACATAGAAAATGCAGACTTGCCATCAGGAACTTTAAGAGTTACACAAGAAGGCACAGACGGTACACAAAAAATGATTATAGTAAAAGAATATAAAGGTAGCGAATACATAGGAGAAGAGAGAATACCAGGTGAAGTTACAGCTAATTCTATAAATAAAGTCGTAGAGATCGGAGTGGGAGAAGGTGTAAATAACTATACACCAAAGGCAGGAGACAGTGTATGGGCTACGCCAGAAAAAGTAAAAATAAGAGAAGCACCAAGTAAAAAATCATCAGAATTATATACAATGGCTAAAGATGATAAAGCAGTAATTATGGAAGTAGTAAATAACAACTGGCTTAAAATACAGTATTCCACAATAATTGGATATGTGGACAGAGCATGCTTCACAAACATAAACCCAAAAGGAACAACATCACAAAACTTTGCAAGTGGAGTAGAGTATTCAAAAGAAGAATTATTAGCTAGTCTTGATTTTAACATGGACTTGACAAAGCCAAGTGGATTAACATTAGCACAATTCCAAAAAGTATTATCTGGAAACAGTGGAGATACACAAGGAGTATTAGCATCAAATGCAGAATTCTTCTATTATGCAGAACGACAATATGGAATAAATGGAATATATCTTGCATCAATGGCTATCCATGAAGGTGGATGGGGAACATCTAAAATAGCAAATGATAAAAAGAATTTGTTTGGATATGGTGCATATGATAGTAACCCTTATGGAGGTTCATATTCATTTAGTACATATGCAGAAGGAATAGATTTAGTTGCCAGAGTATTAGTAAAGAATTATTTGAATCCAAAAGGTACAGAAATATATGATGGTCAAATTGCAACAGGAATGTACTATAATGGACCAACTCTTACAGGAGTAAACACAAGATATGCAAGTGATAAAAATTGGGCAAATGCAGTTTTTAAGTGGATGACATATCTATATAATAGATTATAAAATAATGGGGGCCTCAAAGTGGTCCCTAAATTTTATGTATAGCAGATAAATCAAATATTATAAGACTATACCAGTAAAACAAATAAATATAAAAAATTAGTTGATATTTTTTTGCATTTATTGTATTATAATATATGTATAAAATTAGGCAGAAAAGGAAAAAATGGGAGGATAAAAAATGAAAAAAGTACTATCATTCATAGCTATAATATTAATGTTAACATTAACAGTAATCACTCCAGTATACGCAGATACAGAAATTTTAGATGAAAATAATGAAGTCCTTGAATCAGATAATGCAAGCGATTTTTATAAAATAAAAGAAGACGCTGGCGGAAGAATTGAACAATACAGTGAAAAATATGGTTCAAAAGCTTATGGAATAACAGCTTTGATTCTAGATACAGTTAGAATCTATAGTATTCCATTCTGTTTGCTAGGAATAACAGTAGGAGCAATTTATCAATATATTATAGGAATAAGAAGATTAGATATAAGAGATAAAGGATTTAATTTAATAATAGCTTTTGTAACAATATTAGTAATTGCTCAAGTATTACCATTAGTATTTACAATAGTAACTAAAGGTTGGGTTTTATAATACAGAAAAGTCTGGGGGTTAACAAATGAAAATTTTATTTGCAGTAAGTAATGAAAATGTTTCGAATAAAATTGTAGATAGCTATCAAAAAAAATATGGAGAGGCAGTTTCATATAAGAACGTATTTTACTTTAATGCAATAATAAGAGAAATACATAAAGATAAAACATATGATAGAATAGTTATAAGTGAAGACTTAGAACCATTTTCTAACAATAACTATGATGTAATAGATAAATTTATATTAGAGAGATTAAAAGAAATATCTTATGAAATAAGTTCACAAGATAAATTTATAGATGTAGTTGTAATATGCACAGATAGAAGAACAAAGGCCGGATATGTATTATCAAAGATGTATGAATATGGAATATATAATGCATTAGTTGGAACAGACAGAAGAATAGACAATGTATGTAGTCTATTATATAACCCACGCACACAGCAAGAAGCAAAAGAATATTATAATATAGAAAGTCAAGTAGATACAAGTTCAGTAGATGATGTATCAGAACAAGAAGTACAAAATATTCTTATTCATTATAAAAGATTAGGAAAAAATGAAGATAGATATACAGACAGTTTCAACAATATTGCAGCACAATATACAGATAAACAATTAAAGATAATTATAAAATGTTTACCAATAAATGTTAGAGCAGTTTTAGAAGCGGAATGTCCTAAATATCAAGAATTAGTAACTTATGCAGAAGAAACTGAAGAAGAAAAGGCTCAAAAAGCAAAGTTACAAGAGCAAAGAAGAATTGAACAAATAGAAAATGAAAAAAAATTACAACAAAAAATAGAAAAAGAGAAAAGAGAAACAGAACGAAATGCTCAAAAAGAAAATCAATTAAGGGAAAAAATGCAAAGCAGACAACCTGTTCAAACTCCACATCCAACTGCAAGCGGAATTGATTTATTAGATAACAAACGTAAAGAGCAAAGAATGACTGGAAATGTTATAATTCCAACAAATATGAATATAAGAAATGAAAGAAAAATATATACAGATGAGGAATTGAATAATATGGCACAACAACCAAGACAGCAAAGAACTGTTCCTCAACAACAAGTGGCACAGCAACAATCAAATTCATTTCCAGAATTAGATCAAATTGATGCTAGAGCAGAACAACAACCAGTACAGCAACCAGCAAGTACATTGCCAGGAACAAATGACTGGGATGCAGATCCATTTGCAACACCAGCAAATAATCAACAATCAGAAAATACATTACCAGGACTAGATGATTTTGATACAGTACCACAACAGCCAGTACAGCAACCAGCAAGTACATTACCAGGACTAGATGATTTTGATACAGTACCACAACAGCCAGTACAACAACCAACAAGTA